>Ga0181575_10000397_pt1 | contig 31845 bp, 38 predicted proteins | sample 101ome_23_FD_145599 | JGI IMG/M metagenome (GOLD analysis project Ga0181575, IMG submission 145599) | Coastal salt marsh microbial communities from the Groves Creek Marsh, Skidaway Island, Georgia - 101411CT metaG (spades assembly) | ecosystem: Environmental > Aquatic > Marine > Intertidal zone... | reverse complement strand
AGTTACAGGACATATTAACCCAGATTGGAATATCAATGAGTTTAAATCGTTAAACTACAAGTTTGATACTCACAAAGATCAAGACTTGTTAGACGAGTACGAAGCTTCTGGGCATGATATGCAGAAAATGACCTTATATAACTACTTTCAGCCAAATCCGATGCCAGATGTAGTTTGGGACTATATTGTGCCGCATTTTGAACTAGATCATGTTGGTATTGCTATAAACTATTTTAAACCTAGTCAATATTTGCCTGTGCATGTAGACTTGTTTGGCAAGTATAGTGCAGTGCATGGCATTGAAGATGAGGAAATTGTGAGAGCAATACTCATGTTAGAAGATAGTGTACCAGGACAAATAAGTCAGATTTGTAATGAAACATTTGGATCGTGGAATGCTGGAGATTGGTTTCAATGGGATTCAGAAGATCCTCACGCTTTTTACAACATGAGTATGGTAGATAGGTACGCTATTCAGATTACTGGTACAAAAAGACAAAGCAAGTTATTATGAAGAAAAAAGTTGTAATCGTAGGCGGCGGTAACGCTGGTTGGATGACAGCCACACAACTGTCAAAAGATTTGGGACACCTTGTTGATATTCGACTAATAGAAAGTGATAAGGTTCCTCCAGTAGGAGTAGGCGAATCAGGACCTCCTCACCTTACAGATTGGCTTGTAGATATGGGATTTGATATTTACGAGTTTATGCAAAAAACTGGTAGCATACAAAAACTAGGAAATAGATTTGTTGATTGGGCAGGCAAAGGTTCTTATGAAAACTTTGCATTTAGCTGGGCTATGCCTGCAGAAATACTTTATAAAACTCCAGACATGTTTACCAGCGACAAAGACATAGAAATGTGGAAAGTATCCAATAAAAAAACAACAGATTATTTTGCAACAATGTATGCAGATGGAACTGTAAACAGATGGGACAAATACCATCAAATGCAACATCACTACATGAATAAAGTAAAATCGCCAATGATAGGACGTGATCCTATATTCACTCTACCTGGTGCCTATGCCCATCATGCTGATGCAGCTTTAGTTGCTGAATACCTAAAGGAAAAGGTTATTGATAGTATCGAGTATACTGTGGGAACCGTAAATAAAGTAAATGTGCAAAATGCAAACATAAAAAATATTATACTAGAATCTGGGGAAATAATAGAAGGTGATCTTTTTGTAGATTGTACTGGCTTTAGAAGATTGGTTTTAAAAGAACTTCATCCAAGAGTAAAATACTATGAAGACAACTATATTGACAGAGCATGGGTGTGTCAATACAAGTACAATGACAAAAAAACTGAAATGGTAAACTATACACAAAGTATTGCTCAACCAAACGGATGGCAATTTATCATTACACTATGGGAACGTTTCGGTACTGGCTATTGTTATAGCAGTAGTCACATAAATGACGAAGATGCCCTAGAAGAATTTAAAAATATGACCAATCACGAGCAACTTTTTGAACCTAGACTTCTTAAATGGCAGCCTAGTCGTTTAGAAGACTTTGGAGTAAACAACTGTTGTGCTATTGGTTTGAGTCAAGGATTTGTAGAACCCATGGAAGCCAATGCATTTGCGATTATCGTTAATGGCATAAAACTTCTACAAGAAGCGATCGATGATGCTTATCATTACAAACCTACAGATGTTCCTGATTGGAGCACAATGAACTATAAGATGTCCAAGTTTATCGACCAGATTGCTGAGTTTGTATTATTGCATTATACCTTAGGTGAAAAGTTATACGAAGATAACAAGTTTTGGAATGATATGAAAAAACTAGGAAAAGCTCGTGACCACGAAGCTACATGTCTTGCGCAATATAATGACCCTGAAAGCACGTTTTATGGCAATCTTAAACAAACAAGCATGTACCCCGATAGTATGTGGGTAGAAATGGCAGCGGCTTGGGGATGTAATATAGATGCCTATGTGGATGATGCCGAGCCGTTTTTTAGTCTTGCAAAAGATGTTTTTACACATAGAGAACGTAGACATGATTTGATCAGTAACGAAATGCTAGACTATGAAGATTGGCATAAACAGTTTGTGTTAAAAAACGGTTGACAATATGCTTTTTTTTGCTATTATAAATACATAGGCTATTTAGAAAAGGCGAAATAAAATGAAAACTCTACTTGCAAGCGTAGCAGCATTATCACTGTTATCTACAGCAGCATCAGCAAATACTGCACTGGCTCGTATTACAAAGATTGAGCCACGATATCAAACATCATATCAAAATGTACCAACTACACAATGTCAAGATGTACAGGTTCCTATCTACGGCACAGTACAAGGCGGCGGCAATGCTGTAGAAGGTGCTGTCGGCGGTGCAATCATCGGTGGCATTTTAGGTCAAGCACTGGGAGGAGATAAAAACTCACGTAATGCCGGTGCTATCTTTGGTGCTATTGTAGGTGGCGATAAAGCAGCAAACGGTACTCGTCAAGTTGTAACAGGTTACACAACAGAACGTCAATGTTCGGAAGTAATGGTTCAACAACAGGTTCAAACTATTAAGAACTATCGTATCACATACCAATGGCAAGGCATGACCGGTACTAGCTACACATACAATAACTACAACATCGGCGATCGTATTCCAGTCACAGTTAGCATCGTAGCACAATGACCAGTAAAACAGATGTAATCATCACCATGCTAGACGAGATCTTGATGCGGCTTGATCGCATAGAGCGTCTTGTAGATTTTTCTGACGAAGATGCACCCGAAGATGTTGCCGAAGCATTTGATAAAATCTTTGGAAAATCGGTTGACAAACCTACTCTAAGTATAGTAAAGTCAGAGCAAGAAACAAATGTTGTGGAGTTTAGACTAGATGAGTAACATGCAAAATTATAGTGTTAGCAGTGCTTGGACGCAACCCTATCGCACCGTTGGATGTCTTTGGGAAGCAATCGAAACACAGGCAATTTGCGATGAAATGCAACAACTAGAATCTCAGTTGCGAACTACGGCACTAGCAACAAAAATGCTTGAAGATATAGGTGTAAAATGCAAGTAAAGAACATGGTGTACAAAAAAGGTATTGATAGCGCAGCATTTGAAGTGCGCCGTCGCAAGAACATTGTGAAGATTGACTTTTGGAAAGACACAGAGTTTCAATATCAGATCGAATGTGAAATGAAAAAAGGCACAGAGATACTCAAGGATTTAATCAAAGATGGCTATGTAGAAGCTTTTTAAAAATAAGTATTAAAAAGGAGTTGTCATGGAAATCTTGTGTTTTAGAGGTGATAAAGAACAGCATAATATCAGTTGTTTTACAGAAGTATTTGGCAGATATGAAAAGCTGCCAATGGATTACATTGGTTTGCCTGCTGTCAATATTGACTACGAAGACGGTAAAGTCTATGCTAGTATTGGACTTGTGCAAAATAGAGCAAAGACTGCCGACTATTGGGGAGAAGGTACAGGTAAGGCTTTTCCAAACTGTGTCAAACAACACATGTTAGCAAAACGTCATTACGTAGGCAAGATTTCAGATGACTGGTTTCCTATCAATAGCGAAGGGGAAACTAAACCCGAAGAACAACTAATGGACGATAGCGAACTTGTCCATTTAATTTGGCAAATAGTTGTTGAAAAGTTAGGTTACGAATAATATCACAAGATAGCACTCCTACCAATAGCGTTGAGGTAGAGATCACATGGGGACTATCAAGGTTGTAAAACCTACGCTACCTTAGGAAACGTGCCAGAGCGGTCGAATGGGTCTCCCTGCTAAGGAGTTGTACGTGTAAAGCGTACCGAGGGTTCGAATCCCTCCGTTTCCGCCATTAACACCGATAAGTACTAGTATGAATACTTGTCCAGAATGTAAGACAGAGTTAGGACATAATGACTTTTGCCCTAACTGTAGAGTAAAAAGATAACGCCGCTTTAGCTCAGCTGGTAGAGCAACTGATTTGTAATCAGTGGGTCGGGAGTTCAAGTCTCTCAAGCGGCACCATATGCGGATATGGTGGAATTGGTAGACACGCTAGATTTAGGTTCTAGTGCTTTACAGCGTGGGGGTTCAAGTCCCTCTATCCGCACCAAAATGTGGGTGTGAAGTGTTACGGTAGCACGGCGGTCTCCAAAACCGCAAGCCGGGGTTCGACTCCCTGCACATCTGCCAATCTCGGTATAGCACAGCCTGGTAGTGCGCTTGTTTTGGGTACAAGAGGTCGTTGGTTCGAATCCAGCTACCGAGACCAGCCTATTTTATAAATATTTTTATGTACACAGTAGAGTTTGATCACGATGAAATATGCATAACTGTAATGGATGATACAGGCATGCATGGAGATTTAATTATAAACAGTTTTGACGATTTAGTTTATATTAGGCAATATGATCCAGATACAGATACAGATTTTATTATAGAAATTAATCCAGAAATGTGGGAAGAACTTATTGCTGCTATTCATAGTAAAGAAGGGTTTTTCAAAAGGGTTAAAAATGTTTAAAGCTACAAAAGAAATTATATGGCATTTAACGTGTCAAAAATGCAAAGGCTGGTTCACATATGCAACAATGGAAAAAATGAAAATTGATAGATTTACTTTTCATTGTCCGCATTGCGGTCATAAAGGAAACGTAGAACAAAATGACTGATTATTATTATGAGTTTGATGTACCAAACTTTGTAGATAATGTAGATGTATTACAAAAAATTAGGAACAAATATAAAAATTCAATTGAAGATAATGTATACACTTCTATTGATGACGATGTTCTCTTAGTGGATTATATACAAAGCAAAATTGGATATTGCGATATTAGCATTACAAAATTAAAAAATAGTGTGCCTTACAAAAAAGAATCAAAAACTCTAATAGTCATGCCATTGTGGCGTGTAAAAGATGCCTTTTGTTTTTATCGTAATGAGGGAAAATTGCAAAGATTACGTTTTACTAAACCAACAGTGATTAATAAAAATTGTATGTGGGGGTGTCCTGCTAACGATAGTGATGTATGGTTATTGTGTTTACACACCGAAAACAGTTTTGAACATATTAAAAACGTGCTTCAATAAATATTCCAATGCACGATATTTTCTTTGTATTACCACATACATCAGATAATCCACATACAAGCATTTTTACAAAAAACAAAGGTGCAAAACCTACAACTCACTTTGAATTATATTTTACTCATTTTGATGAGTGGAACCCAAAAAATTTTGTAAATGTAGATTATCTTCCATATATTCCTACTGATGTGTTAAAATGCATCAGTGTGTTTATATATCTACCACAAAGTGCTGATTTTGAAATATCTGAGGAATTGCGGAATTTAATTAATAATGATAGTTCAACATATCTTTGTTTGTTTAGTATGCACGAAGCACAGCTCAATCCTGGTTTGTTAGAAAGTGCATTGAGAGGACAACGTATTAATCCTGATAAAGCTGTACTTATAAGCAGCAATTTAGAAACCCATATGACAACACAAAATAAAGTAAGACATGTGTTTGCCAATTATTGGGAAAGTTATACAAGAAGATGCTGGCGCTTACTAAATGGCACTAGCAGGATAAGTCCAAAAGAAAGATTGGACAGTTTACCTAATGCAAGTAAAAAATACATAAGTTTAAACCGTAATTTAAAACCGCATAGAATATGGTGGTACTATGCTTTGTGTAAAAGTAATATATTGGATCAAGGACATGTGAGCTACTTACTTCCTAATATAGATCCACAAAACTACGATGGTCTTTTACGCCGTACTAGTTTTAGTGACAAAATTCCTGATTCGATCAGGAGAGATTTTTATGAAGACTTTAAACAAAATTGTCATTATCGAGAACTTGACCAAATAGATGACAATTGGCTTGTAAATTTTCAACCTACAATAAAAGACTATTATCACGATAGTTTATTCAGTTTGATCACAGAAAGCGATCAACGCAAGGATCTTCTAAGCGAAAAGACATGGAAGGCTATATATCATATGCATCCATTTTTTATTATAGGAAATCCTGCACAAGCTGAAACACTAAGAAAACGTGGATACTATACATTTGAAGATATGTTTGGAGTAGAAGCAGTAGACAATTATGAACAAGCAATTGAATTATGTAGTAAAGTAAAAATGAAAAAAATAAACATGTGGAGAGCACAAGTACAAAATGTTTTTCCCAAGTTAGAACACAACCTAATGAATTTTATACACAGAACTATAAGTTGGCGTGATATAGAGAAAGATATTATAAAGGTGTTACATGGATAAAGAAAATTTCTGCATGGCACCATGGGTGCATATGAGTGTATGGCAAACTGGAGATGCATTTCCTTGTTGTATCTATGATTGGACTAAGAGTGTTGGAAACATAAACAGCAGAGGGTTTGCAGGCGTATGGAATAGCGAGGATATGAAGCAATTAAGATTGCGTATGCTCAATAACGAGGTTAGCGAAGGTTGTGCAAAATGTAATTGGTATGATAAACAAGGAATTCTAAGTTATAGATACAAATTTAATAACGAATACGATCATCATTTAGACTTAGTACAGCAAACAAATTCAGATGGTAGTGTTGATAAATTAAACATAGCATATTTTGATGTGAGATTTAGTAATCTTTGCAATATGAAATGTAGAACGTGTGGTCCTCATTTTAGTAGCAAATGGGCAGAAGATACAGAGGGCAAACCTAAAATTGTAGAAATAAATCATCCACAGTTATGGAATGAAATTGACGAATTAATACCTAACATAGAAGAAATTTATTTTACAGGTGGAGAAAGCATGTTTATGGATCAACATTATAAATTATTAGACATGCTGATAAAAAATAATCAAAAACCTAAACTTACATATAACAGTAATGCAAGTAGGGTTGCACTTGGTAATAGACACATAAAACAATATTGGAAACATTTTGATAATATATTCTATGGTGTAAGTTTAGATCAAGTAGGAGTTAAGGCAGAATACACAAGACACGGACAGCCATGGAATAAAATATTTGATAACTTGTGTTACATAAGGGATAACTTTGATCAAGTCACTATACAACCTAATCCAACTATTAATGTTTTAAATATACTTGATTTAAGAGATATAATATTGTTTTTATTTGATAATAACCTAGCAACTGATTTTGACATCAACCTAAGCAATATATTGGTAGGTCCGCAATGGTTAAGCATTACAATTTTACCAGATGAAATAAAAGACAAAGCAAAACACAGTTTAGAACAATTAAAGATAGACTTAAATCAATACAACATGTATAATGAACGTAAGCAATTCTTGATTGATGGTATAGATAGTATTATTAATTATTTGTACAGCAGGAATGATCAAAATCTAATAAAAGAATTCAAAATAGAAATGACAAAAATAGATAAAATTAGAAATGAAAATTTTGTAGAAGTTTTTCCAGAACTGGCGGTGTTATATGAATAACAACAAAACTTTTTGTATGTTGCCTTGGACCCATATGCACATGTGGCCAGCTGGAACTACATATGCGTGTTGTATGGCAGATCCAGATATGCCAATAGGAGATACACAAAAACAAAGTATACAGGAAATATGGAACGGTCCTGAGATGCGTGAACTACGTATGAACATGCTGCAAGACAAACAAAGTGCCATGTGTAGACGTTGTTACGAACTTGAAGAAAGTGGAGTATGGACACTTCGCAAAAGTGCAAACGAAAACTTTAAACATCATCAAAACAAAGTTGATAGCACAAGCGACGATGGCAGTGCAGGTGAAGTTAATTTAGCCTATATGGATATACGATTCAGTAACTTGTGCAACTTAAAGTGTAGAAGTTGTGGTCCACAATTCAGTAGCAGTTGGTTTGAAGATCATAAGTTTCTTTACGGTAGTTTACCACATGAAAAAATACTAAAAGTACGTGACGATATGTTAGACTTTATGGATGAACTTGATCCGTTGTTGCAAACTGTGGAGCGTGTATATTGGGCAGGCGGCGAACCTCTTATTACAGAAGAACATTATCGTATTTTAGACAAGTGGATTGCAATGGGTAAACGTGATGTAGTTATGGACTACACAACTAATTTTACACAAATGCGTTACAAAAAGAAAACAGCATTTGATTATTGGAATGCATTTGATGATGTGCGTGTAGCTGCAAGTTTAGATGCTAATCATGCTCGTGGTGAATATTTGCGAAAAAATATGGATTGGAATGTAGTAGTACAAAACCGTCGTGATATGATAGAGCAGTGTCCACATGTGTATTTTGAAATAACCCCCACTGTAAGTGCTTATAACGTGCTTAACCTGCCAGATTTTCACAAAGAATGGATTGAAGAAGGATTATTACAACCACGTGCAATACGCATAAACATACTGCTTGATCCTAGCTATATGAGATTACAAATACTCAAACCGCATATGAAGGATCTTGTGAGAAAACGGTATGAAGAACACATAGACTATTTGAAACAATTTGATGATGTTGATAGCGTAATCTCTGATTTCAAAAATGTAATAAATTTTTTAGACAAAGATCGTAGTAATGAAATACCAATGTTTTTATTTAAAACAGAACGTATTGATAAAATACGCAATGAAAAATTGTTTGATGTATTTCCTGAATTAAAGGATTTACAATGAAAAAACTGTGGATATTTGGAGACAGTTTTGCAGACCCTGATTACAATGCTGAAGGCGCTGAACACTATCAATGGTGTAAACGCCTAAATGAAAAGTATGATGTTACAAACATGGCAGTGTACGGCAGTGGACCGCAATGGAGTTTAAATAATTTATTAAAAATGCTAGACAGTGCAGATAAAGATACCAATATACTTTTTATTGAAAGCACTGTTTATAGACTTGACTTAGCATGTTGGGAAAAGCCAAAGGCTCAAGTATCAATACACAAAATTGCAAAAGGCTACCAGAAGCATCCACATAGTGAGTTTTTAAAAGGCGTAGTCAAATATGTACTCACTGAAGACTTTGAAAATGCTGAGCCATTAAAGATACTTTGTACTGTACAAAATTTGAGTAGATATGTTAACAAAATACTTTACTTGCCTGTGATAGAAGCACCATTTAGAAAGTATGGTATTAACAAAAAAGTAAAGAACTTTCATATGCCAGACTTTAGATTAATGGAAATGAGTGATGCTGAACCTGAATGTAAACGTCCTTGGCCCAATGGAGATATACGTTGTAATCATTTCAGCGAATACAATCACAATTTCATGTACAACCTAATAACGGATTATTTCAATGACTGATACATACTGCATTTACCCATTTATAAATGTACACACCAACACCGATGGTAGATGTAAGTTGTGTTGTCATGTGTACAGCGAAGATTATGTACAAGCAGATGGACATGACGCTGTTTTAGGCAAAGACAGTTGGGAAAACATTTGGAACGGCGAGTACATGTTGAATGTACGTGCAAACATGTTAGCAGGCAAGCCTGTTAAAGAATGTGGTCGCTGCTACGAGCACGAAGCAAAAGGTATTGAAAGTAGTAGGCAATGGGCAAATAAGAATTACAAACAACCATTACTGCATAGCAATCCTACTCACCTGGAACTTAGGCTTGGTAATCACTGCAACTTGAAGTGTAACAGTTGTTGGAGTGTAAGCAGCGACAACATTTACAAAGAACGCAAAAAGATTATGAGCAAAGAGCTTTTGCCTACTTGGTTGCATGATCAATGGGCACACGAAATACGCAGCGTAGAAGAACATGATTGGCAGTGGTACGAAACACAAGAGTTCCGTGATTTTGTAGATAAAGTAGCACCAACATTAGAACGCTTGTATATGACAGGCGGAGAACCTACACTTATCCAAGCCAATCGATATGTGTTGGACAAACTTGTTGAAGCAGGAAATCGCAAATGTCATGTTGCATGGACTACAAACATGACAACATGGCCAGAAGGCTTTTATGATAAACTGGATTTCTTTAATAGCAGCGAAGTGCAGATGAGCATTGACGGACATGGCGATCATAACATGTACATACGCTATCCAACTGACTGGAACAAGGTAGAAGAAAACTTTGCAAAAGCAATGACATTGCCAGAAAAGGTGCAACTTAAAATTTATTTCGTATACCAAGCATGGAACTTGTTTGATGTAGCACCGCTTATCAAATGGTTAGAAGATGCACAAACTAGACGTGTTGACTTTGTGCCTATATTTCTTGAGCATCCAGATCAAATACACAGTTGCGTTTGGCCAGAAGAAATTAAACACAAAGCACTTGATGACTTAAGAATGTTAAAAACTATTAGACATAAAGATCCTGTTCAAAGAATCATTAACTACACAGTTAATACAGATAAATATTCAGTTGAAAACATGAACAAGATGCGTCAGTTTATAGCAATAAATGACAAATACAGAAAACACAAGTTTGGTGATGTGTTTCCGTTTTTAGATTATGTATTGGAAACTTCATGCAAGATATAAAGGCTATTATTCCAGCCAAAGACAAATGGGTAAGCCTAGTATGGCAAGTAAACGATTGGTGTAATTTTCGTTGTACCTATTGTAGTGAATGGAACTGGGCAGGACGCAACAAAAACGATAGCGATATTGAAACCATTGTAAACACGTTGGAAACAATTATAAAAACGTATCAAGATAAAGGTTATCTTTACTTCAAATTGTATTTAAGCGGAGGCGAGCCTACATACTGGGCAGCGTTACTACCTGTTGTAAACAAGTTTAGAGAAATGGTAGAGTGGCCTGGTAGCAGTGTAGGTATTAACACAAATTTTAGTAGACCATTAAGCTGGTGGGAAGAGCATCATCATTTGTTTGAAGATGTTGTTGCAAGTTATCATCCCGAATGGACCAAAGAAGAAAAGTATATGCAGAATTACAAGTTTCTACAGAATAAGAAAAATTATCTTTGCAGCCGTGTTATGATGCAAAAAGAAAATTTTCAACAATGTGTAGATTTTACCCAACGGATAAAAAACGAGTGTGACAATTATATAATAGAATATGCACCTGTTTATGATGCGCTAAGACCAAGTACAGAGCCGTATCATTATGATGATCCTGCACAGCTAGAGTTTATAAAAAATCATACAACAGATAGACAACAAAAAATCGAAGTCAAAAAACTGCCAAACTATGCATGGGCCAAAGTTTGGTATGAAGATGACAGTGTTGAGCCTATTGATACAAATGCTATTATTGTAGAAGGGAAAAACTTTTTTGAAGGTTGGACCTGCAATATACACGAAAGTTTACACATACACCCTAACGGAAATATTCAACAAGCCAGTTGCGGTGTAGGACCTATAGTAGGCAACATAGTGCGTGGAGAGTTTAACGAACTATTAACAGAAGGTATTGTGTGTCCAAAGCATCACTGTCATTGCGCTGCTGACTTTAACATAAGCAAGGCAAGACCAGAATATGCACATAAAATATAACAAGGATACATATTGTCATGCTGCAATGAGCAGTTACAGTGTACACGGAAATGGCCGTGTTCGACCTTGTTGTATGAGTAAAGTATCTACAAACACATATATGCCCGGTACAGACTTTAGCAACTTTAAAAACACAGACAGTTTTATGCTAGGAAAAACACTGCAAAAGTTTATAAATGATCCGGCACTTACAGATATACGTAAACAAATGATAAACGGCCAAAAGCCAGATGCTTGTAAAGAGTGTTGGAAGTTGGAAGAACGTGGTGTACAAAGTTTTAGACAAATACAAAACGAGTTATACAAAGATGATATACAAGATACACTCGCACTGCTTAATGACACAGGATATTTGGACGCAGCAGCAATCACTTACTTAGATTTAACACTAGGGAATGTGTGTAATCTTAAATGTCGCAGTTGCAATCCTTGGGCAAGTCACAGTTGGATTGAAGAAGGTCCTACTGTACCACACAGCGAATTTACAGAAACAACATACAAGGTTGCTGTAATGAGCAGTAAAAACCCTTGGTTTATGACAGCGTTTTATGATGGTTACTTTGATGCTGTATTAAGCAGAGTTAAAGTTATAAATTTCTTAGGCGGTGAGCCGTTGGTAGTAAAGGAACACTACGACTGGTTAGAACATATTGTTAACAACGATTGGGCTAAAAACATAAGTTTACAATACAACAGTAACGGCACTACAATACCTAAACGTGTATTAGAGTTGTGGACACATTTCAAACACGTAACTGTTAGTTTGAGTTTAGATGCAATAGGAGACCTTGCTTACTATGTTCGCTTTCCTAGCAAATGGCATGTAGTACAAAAAAATGTTGGCAAGTTAGCTACACATGCTAGAGAATATAAAAATCTAAATGTACAAACGCATATGACACTGAGTTGTTTGAACTTGCATGATTTACCAAACATGTTGGCATGGTGTAAGCAGCAGTACGATACATGGCATTATGTAGACAAAGAAACTTGGAATCACTATGGTTACATAAATCTGTTTCCACACTTTAACATTGTAGAAACACCTTACAACATGCATATACGTCACTTGCCTCAAGAACAAAAAGATCTTGCAGACGCTATGCTCACAGAACAGTATTTAAAATATCATGCAACGGATATACCCGATTGGGAACATGCAAGTTTAGAAAACATCAAAGGTCTAAAAAATGTGTTAGGTCAAAATAGAAATGAAATAGAGTGGAAAAAGTTTTTGGAAAACACCAAAGTGAGTGATAACTATAGAGGTGTAAATATAGTTGACTATATTCCTTGGATGGAGAAATATAAGGATTTAATAGATGCAAAATTTAGTTAGTTTTGGTGATGGACATACGTTTGGTGCATTATTAGATAATGCAACATATTTTAATGAAATAAACAAGAGGCGTAGTTATGTAGGGTTGCTTGCTAGTCGTGCTGAATTGCAATTAATAAATTATGGCACAACGTTTCCAAGTAACAGAGGTATATATAGAGACGTTGTAAATCACATTACAGTTCCTGGAAATCCTGAAACTGATTTTTTGTTAATAAATTGGACACGTACCGATCGCTGCGAATTAAGATATGCAGATAATAGAGAAGAACACAGTGAATGGATGGGTCCTAGAGTAGATACTAGATACTATACAATAGGTCCAGAGACATTGCCGTGGGATATTAGCAAGGATGTTAGTAAGATTTTAAAGTTTAAAGATTATTTAATAAATTACAATCAACATCTAGAAAGCATTGTAAATGATATCTATTGTTTACAAAAAACTTTAGATGCACTTGGATACAAATATTTGATGGTCAATAGTTTTAGGTGCTTACCACATAGTGGAAGATTTAATAATATATTAGAAGAAATAGACAACATAAGATATTTTCATGCAAGAGAGAATGACAAAGCATTTAGAGAATGGGCTAGATTAGGAAGCTTCTTTGAAACTCCTTGTGGGCATTTTAAATTTGATGCTCATAGTAGATATGCAAATATGCTTGGAGATTACGTTGAAGAATATGGGTTAATACATGGATAATATTAACCGAAATCTTATTAGCAAGGTTTTTTCATACAAAGAAAACGATTATAACCATCGTTATGGATTTGATGATGAAAAATATAACAATACTAGACAACTTCAAACAGCAATATCAAATCAAAAAACTTTTTTGTTTAAGCATAATTTTAAAAGGGGAACACGGGTATATATTGACAGCAATAATGTTTGCTTTTGCTATCTAGCAATGTGTATAGTAATCGCAGAGCTTGGCTGGATTATTGATACAAAAGAAAATAGTGATATTGTTATTGGCAAAGACATTGATATAGAAGAGCTTTATGCTTATAAAAGTAAAGACAGTGTACTCACTCATAATCTAAGTCAAAAAAGGATGCGAAAAGAAACTCATCTATATAACAAATTAGATCATGTAAATGCTATACGTATAGCACGAGATACAATGTACCAATACAAGGGTAATGCATTAATTATAAGCCATCCGAATATACAATATAATATACACACAATTTTGTTGCCATTACTAATTAGTAATAATGTAAAACAAATTTCTGCTATAGGGGTCAACGATATTAATCTAGCAAAAGATAAAATTCAGTATATGATTACACACCTTGGAACACAACAAATTTTTATACACAAAAATCATTTACCATACGTAGATATACCAAATGAAGTTAAAATATTTGATTATAGTTGACTTTTTAAAAAAGTTCATATATAGTTATAAAATTAGTTGAGGAGGCATCTATGGCACGAGCAAATAAAGCAGCAACAAAACCTAAGAAAAAAACAGTACGTCTTAAACGTAGAGCAAGTCTATGGGAATTAATGCCTACTAACAAAGGTTGGCATGCTGCACATTATTATGTGCATTATGAAATTGAATCAAAGGATTGGTTAAATGTCTGCAAAAACTACATTAAGAAAAAGTACGACAAGAAAATTGTTAGTGCAATTAATAAGCTACCAGATTGGAAAGTTGGTGGGAAAAGTCATTATGCATGTGCGGCTTATTGTGAAGAACATCACCCGGAACTGATTCCAGACTTTTACGAAGGCAAGTTTGATAAATGGGTAATAGGATTAGCAGAAGAAGGTGCTAAAGTTGTAGAGCAAAAGAAAGCAGAAGAAAAAACAAAAAAGAATGCATATGTTCCTAGTATTCAAGAACGTATCCGTGATCAAGCACAAGCCGCATGTGAAGCAATTGATGATTGGGCAGACACTAAATTTGACAAAGATTTTGATATTAAAAGTTTTAATTTTACAAAGCATTTTATCAATTTTAAAATTACACAAGCACACGCTCGTAAAATAAAAAGTTGGTACGTTGATGAATTACAGGAAGCATATACAGTTAGAGATATGCCTACGCCAGCGCAAATCAAGAAAATAAAAAATGATCATGATCGAGATATGGCAGAACAATTGCGTGAAGGGTATGGTCATCTTAAAAAAGCTCAAATAAAATTATGGATTGATGTTTTAGAAGCAATTACTTCAGCATGTGATATGGTTATTGATAAAGCGAAAGCAACACGTAAACCAAGAGTCAAGAAAGCACCAAGTAAAGAAAAACTTGTTGCTAAAATTAAATATTGTAAAGAAGATAGTAAGTTATCATTGGTTAGTGCAAATCCTTTGGAAATACTTGATGCAAAAGAAGTTTGGGTATATAATGTAAAAACAAGGAAACTTGGAAAATATGTAGCAGAAGAACATGCTACTATCCAAGTAAAAGGAACTACACTTCAGTTTTTTGACGAAAAAACTAGCATACAAAAAACTTTACGCAAGCCAGATGAAACACTAAAAGAATTTAAGAAAGCAGGCAAAGTTGCACTACGAAAGTTTATGGATGATATCAAAACTACTGATATTAAACTTAACGGGCGTTTAAACTCTGATACTATTATTCTAAAATGCGTACACTAAATACATTATGAAAAATTTTACACTTGAAGCATTGGAGCGTCAAGTATTGTTATGGAACAGAGCAGCAATACTGGCGCCCATTTTTTTTACTGGCCTGTTGATGGTAGCATACTTTTTCCAAGTATGTGATTTACGCACACTGTTCTTTATTGCTACTGGTATGTATTTTGCCACAGCAGTGATTTGGTGGTGGTGGACTATGAAAAGCATACACCTATTGGTTAAAACACTAACCAGTACCAAAGACGGTGTAGTTGAAGTAGCAGCAGAACTCAAAAGTATTCGAGAAGAACTAAGTGTTGACAATTTCCAAGATAAGTAGTATATTATTAGTACAGTGGACTAGGTGTTCGACCCACTATAAACATTCCGCACACTCCAGTAGCCAAGGAGTATAATATGAGTTACTATAGCACAAAAACATATGGGCACAACATTGGATTGAGTGCCTGCTTTAGACAACCTAAAGCACATAGTCATTGCAGATTTTTACACGGATATAGTTTGCAGTTTAAGTTTACTTTTGAAGCCAGTGAACTTGATGAAAAGAACTGGGTAGTTGACTTTGGTGGATTAAAACCACTGAAGGCATGGCTTGAAGATACATTTGATCACAAAGTTGTTTTAGATAATGATGATCCACACATGGATACATTCAAGGACTTGGAAGCTAAAGGACTTGCTGAACTTACAATCCTTGATGGTGTAGGTGTAGAAAAGTTTGCTTATCACGCTTGGAAACAAGCAAACGAACTTGTAAGCGAAATGACCAACGGTCGTTGTCGTTGTGTTGAAGTAGAATGTGCTGAGCACGGAGCGAATAGTGCAATCTACAAAGCCGACTAATTACGTTGTTTGCCTAAAATGGGGCGACAAATACAGTAGTGAATATGTAAATAAACTTTATAAAATGGTGCAGCGTAATCTTACGCTGCCCTATGAATTTGTTTGTTTTACCGAAAATACTGATGGTATTGATAAAGAAATTACCACAAAACCTTTACCTAATTTGCCACTAATAGGATGGTGGTTTAAACCTTGGATTTTTAGCAAAGAAACAGGGCTAAATGGTACTGTATTATTTTTAGATTTAGACCTAATTGTTTTTAGAAACATAGATAATTTATTCACATATAAACCTGGAAGATTTTGTATCATAAGAGATTTCAATCGAAAGTTCCATACAAATTGGAACCGTATGAATAGCAGTGTGTTTAGATTTGAAACTAAAGAGCATAGTAAGTATTATAGTGAATTTTCAAAACACAGTCAAAAATACACACGTAGATACAAAGGTGATCAGGACTTTATGTATGCCGTAGTTAGAGAGTTTGACTTTTGGCCAGACGAATGGATACAAAGTTATAAATGGGAAATGCGGGGCAGACAACATTTAAAACTTATCAAAGGTAAAAGGAATTTTGTTACACCAGGCGATCCTAAAATATTACCTAAAACAAGTATAGCGGTGTTTCATGGAGAACCTAATATGGAAGAATGTGTTGACAACTGGTCAATGCAAAATTGGTGTTGACAACCTTACTTTGATGTGTTAAATTACTTTACAGACAATGAGGGATTGATATGAATACCTGGGTAATAAGCGACACACATTTTAATCATGCAAATATCCTTACATTTAAGGATTATGCTGGCAAACCTCCTAGAGTGTTTGACAATGTAGACCAAATGAACGAATGCATGATGGATAACTGGGTTGATTGTGTTGGACCTAATGACACAATATATCACTTAGGTGATGTCTTGTTTGGCGGAGATAAAGTAATTTGGTTGGAAAATAATTTTGCCAAATTGCCTGGTAAAAAACACTTGATATTGGGTAATCACGACAATCCTAAATTTCTTGCACCTTTCTTCAAAAGTATTGCACTTTGGAAAGATTTGAGCGATATTGGACTGTTGTTGAGTCATACTCCTCAACATGAAAGCACACTTGCTGAATCTCATAGATTTGGCAATGATCCAATATTAAATGTTCATGGACACATACACAGTAATCCTTCGCCAGATGGACCTTACAAATGTGTTTGTGTTGAGCAAACTGATTTTGCTCCGGTCAACTTAGATTCACTTTTAGGTTGACCATACACACTATATAGTGTATATTAATCGTATAGCGCATTTGGTAGTCGGGAGGCAAATGCCCAACTTAAAAGGAAACGTTATGAACAGAGTTACTAAAAAATTCTTACTAAAACTATCACCATTTGCTATTGGAGTTGTCTATACTTGGATTGCTCTAGAAGTTGCTGGATTTGTATCAGATAGATCTGAAAATCCATTGCATGGAATCATAGCTGCAGGTATTATGATAGTAGGACCAATGATAGCTTACATGCTTCTAGAAACTTGGCGTGATGCCAAGCGTGAAGTAGAATGGGAAAATCGTGAATTAGTTGATAGCATTAAAGATGCTTGATAATCACGCAGCAAAGATATTCGAAAATAATATCAATATGATGGTGCCATGGTATCTCATGGCATCATACGCTTACTACAAACAAGATGACGCTATCTTTTCAGATGGCTTCTTTGACGAAATGGGCAAAACAATGTTGGCCTGTTGGGATAACATTGAACATTTCCACAAAGAATACATTACCAAAGGCGATTTAGAAGCAGGTACATTTTTGGGCGAGTATCCAAGTCGTGTAGAAGGTGGATTAGCAGAAGTGCGCAAAAAGTTTTACACTAAAACAGGTAAGGTAAGAAAAAATGTCTAGTAAACATGCTCTTGAAATATTTCTTGACTAATACAGAAATTAAGGTTAGTATATAATATGATTAGAACTTATATGATGTATGCAGGTCTTACTTTTCTTGGCTATGAGTATGGCGAGACAGAAGACGCAGTAATTTTTCGCACGGTGGCAAAATTTGGTCATCCAAACAAATGGAATGAAGATGAATATACAGCAAAACTTATTCCACATCCACAAGAGGTAACAGCGTGAACGATTTAAAGTTTACAAGTGCAGGTGACTATTTGAAATCGCAGCAGAAGCGTATTGGCTTTGCTTGCAAGTACTTACATTACAATCAAAACCAAAAGAAAAAAGTGCTTGAAGAATTACAGCGTCCACTTACAGAAAAGTGTACCACGGTGGCGTGGCTAAATAGACAAACAAAGGACGTTGCAGAAGAACGTTTGTGGGACATTATGGTACACAACGCAGCAGCAGCAAAAAGGTTAGTAGAATATGTGGGAAGCCTTCCTCCAGAACTTCGTATGGTCCGATTGGGTAGCAATCAGCTTCCTTGTGCTACCGAGTCTAGCTGGCGCTATTTTTGGTCTCTTCCTGACGTGGTGGCGTACTGCGAAAAACACTACGCAGCAGTCGGTGAAGCAGCCAGACGCTTGGATGTTAGACTCTCAATGCACCCAGGACAATTTACGGTCCTTGCTTCAGATAACGATGAAATCGTCGAAAGGTCAATAGATGAATTTGAATATCACGTCAACTTACTACGGTGGATGGGCTACGGCAAGAAGTTCCAAGACTTCAAGTGTAATGTCCACATATCAGGCAGAAAAGGTCCAGCCGGTATCAAAGACGTCCTTAAACGTCTCTCGCCAGAAGCACGAAACACTATTACTATCGAGAACGACGAAAACTCGTGGGGACTCGACGCCAGCCTTGAGCTTGCAAACGATCTCGCTTTGGTGCTAGACATACACCACCATTGGGTGAAAACAGGAGAATACATTGAACCAGATGATGACCGTATTGGAATTATTATTGATAGTTGGCGTGGTGAGCGTCCTGCTTTACACTATTCTTTATGCCGTGAGGATTACTTACAAAATGCTGATCCAAGTATACGACCGGACATGGACACACTACTTGAATCCGGACATAAAAAACAAAAATTAAGAGCACATTCAGACTATTGTTGGAATACTGCTTGTAATGAATGGGCATTATCACATTGGGAATGGGGTGACATTATGGTAGAAGCTAAGATGAAAAACTTAGCCAGTGGTCAACTTTACAGCATGACAGAGGAATCAAAAGAGGCAGCATAATGGCAATTTTAGAGTTATCAAGTTTTGAAATGATTGAGAAAGCTGACATCCTTGGAGATAGTCAGTGTGTTCTTGCCTTTGGCGACGAATACGAACTTAGTATCATTAGTGGTCAAGGTGCATATAGCACTAAAAATGCTCCTTATGAAATAGCTGTAATTAAAAACGGTGACCTAGTTGAAATGCCTGGCATCACCGACGAAGATGATACCGTAAAAGGTTACTTGACAGAAGCAGATGTTGGTGCTATAATTAAGAAAATGTACTTGATAACTGGCACAACACCGAGGCAAATATGATCTATGTTCAAGGCGGCACTAAAGCACAACGTGAATATGCATACAGCATGGCTGACTATGTATGTAACAAGTTCAATATTAATCCAGATGTAGAAATATACTTTCGTAGATTAACAAACGATAGAAGTCTTGGTGGCTGTGTTTGTGTAGATAAAAATGAATATGAAATAGATATCAAACGCAGTTTGCGACTGCGTGATATGCTAACTACATTAGCACATGAGCTTGTACATGTAAAACAATACGAACTAGGCCAACTCAATCATTGTGCAGAAGAAGAATTTGATTATTGGGACAAACCCAGTGAAATTGAAGCACATGGTCGCGAAGTGGGTTTGTTTGTTACTTGGGCAGAAAAAAACAACCTAGCATCAAAAAAATGGACACAAACTGGTTGACATTTAATAATATATAAGCTATATTAAATACATGAAGCAAGGAACATTGTGTTCCAAGCAGTCTTATAGTAAGATGGAGAAAAAAATGGCTAAAAGACTTACCCGCAAACTGACTGATGTAATTGCAGAAGTAAAGATCACTCTCGCAGCAGAGTATGGAATTACCCAAGAACAACTAGATGCATTACGAACACGAGTAGATGCTAACGGACATAAGTTTCCAATTGGCAGTATGATGCTTCCAATTGATCTATTGTGGATTGATTATGAAGTACAGCGTGATGTAATCATCAAACACATTATCAGCATTATCAAACGTTACGATCCACGTCTGTGTTCACCAGCAAGTGCGTGTACAGATGTATTTGACATTGATAACCAAAAGTCCCCTATTATGACATTTGACGGTCAGCACCGTACTATTGCAACAGCAGTGCTAGGCTTTACACATATTCCTTGTATTGTAGTTGAAACAGACGACATCCAATTCCCAAGTTATGCTTTTGAAGAGTGCAACATGAGCACCAAGAAACTTGGCCCGCAAGACATTCACCGCAACCGACTAACACGTTATAAGTTAGGTAGCCGCGAGCAGAAGAATGTTATTGCTCGTACACTGCAAGATCAGTTTGACAAAACAGGTGTTGACTTGGAAGACAAAGGCACACGTAAATCACCAGCCATGCGTGGTGACAACGATTACTTCTTTAGTCACTTCAAGTATGCAGAAAAAGTGATTGAAGCAGACAACAGTGGCAAACTAATTTACAACATTTTGCAAAACATCACCACAGTGTTTCCACTGCAAGAGGAAGTCGATCAAGGTGTGTTTATTGGATTGTATGAACTGGCACGACTAGATCAGAATCATCGCGAACTACCAGACTACTGGATGGAAGATGTATTGCGCAGTGTTAAGAAAAGTTTTAACAGCAGTGCTATTGTACACAGCAAAGCCAAACGTCAGTGGGAACATGTTAACCCAGGTGCAACTTGGAGTGCTCCTAGTGCTATGGCAAACTTCTTGCGTGAAGTGTATATTATGAACGGTGGTAAAATCAACTTGCCTTATCACGGAGAAGGTGCTAAGATGCAAGTAGCAACTAATCCAGTTCCTGGATTGTTTCCACGTAGTGAGCCACGCCCAATGACACTAGCATCGGCACTAGCATAATGTTACGTGAAGCATTAGAAAACTTTAACGCTCCTGTGTATGTTCGCACAAAGCGTAGCACAGAATCATATGCGGCAACAGCCGCATATGTTACAGCAAACTTAGAACGTCTTGTTGAACTGTATCGCAACACAAAAAACGATGAACAAACATACAGATTGATCCGTGATGACATTGACAATGCACTTCGTCGCTATCATCAGTACTGCATCAAAGAAAATATTGGTGCTCACTACATTGAACGTGGACTAGAAGGCAATGGTATCTTTGAACACATGGTTCCAGCAAGCACCATACGTGATTTGCTAATCGCACAAGTGATTACACCTAAACAAGCATGTAACATGCCTACTTGTAAATTAAGCAAAGAGCGTGACGATAAACTGCGTGAAGCAGGTTGGGCAAGCAAGACGCCAGACATTTATAACTTTTGGAAACGTTACGAATACAGTTTTGAAACAAAAGACTTGTTCGAAACGTATGATGGTGTGAATGTTAATACAGCAATGACATTAGACGAACACTTTGAAAGGTTTGTACAATGAGTATTTTAAACAGTTTTAAAGTTCCTTTTGAAGAATCACGTGAGTGGGACGAAAAAGTAGGCACAGCAGAAATCCGTAGACTAAACTTGTGCGGTAAACTTGTAAAAAGTAAAGGCAATGTATATCAACACAAAAAAGACATGTTGTTGGAAAGTGGCTTTATTACCAACGATGACTACCAATGGCTCACTAACAACATAGAATCTGATCAATGGATGAATACTTATTGTGTTAAAGAAGCAGGACATAACGGTGCTTGCAGTTGCAATCCATATCTGCCAAAAGGAAAAGATAAAGTTTCAAAAGGCATAGAACAAAAATTAAAGGATCCGTTGACCAATCCAGGTGACGATCCAAACAAAGGTGCAAACAGATCACACAAACGCAACTTTCCTCTTGCTTTTGATAAAAATGATAGAGCACGTTGGTATGAATACAACAAAGAAACTGGCTTCCGCAAAGAACTACAAAATATTGCACTACGTTTGCCAATGGTAAGTAGTCCTTTGATGATGGCACTTGCATACATTGATATGTTTGCTTGCATATGGTACAGCAAAGACAGTAGACAGTATCTAGATGTTACACCTGAATTTGAAAGCATATTGGATCAACGTTGGAAAGAACTAAAACAATTCTATGCAGGTAAAAAATTAAAAATTTACAACGACAATGATCAACTACAAGATCCTATACTGTGGGAAACAATTGAAATTGATTGGTATGGCAAAGGACATGAAGATCTAAAAGGCATACAATTTGGACATGTAGATCCAATTAGAGAAGACATGTGGATGACTCGTCCAAACAATGTGTTGCCTATCACAAGAGAAACAAATTTAAATCAAAGCAGTGCAAGTTTGTATGATGTAATGGATCGTATGCGTACTAGTGTTCGTTTACAAGATGCCTGGGAAGAAAGTTTATAAATACGTTATGAGTTATTTAAGTCAAATGTATGGAGCAAAGGCTCCCCAAGCAATTACTAAAGATAAAAATCCTAACCGTGTACTAGGCGGCCTCAAAGGAGCAGGCGTAAACAGCTTTACTATGCTTGGCGAGGATGAACAAGAAAAACAGATTCCAACTTATGCTTATGTACAAGCATTGGAAGAAAAAGTAAAACAGCAAGATGCAAAACTAGCTGTTTTAGAAAAACAAATTAGGAGACTTAACAATGATCAAAAAATGGATAGAGCAGCGTTTAGCAGAACGCACAACACTTGATGGTGCAATTTTAGTTGCAGCAGGTATTTGCTTTTTAATTTTTAAACCTATTGCAGCCGCAGTTGCTTATGCAGCAATCGCATATGGGGCTTGGACTATTTGGAAATCCGAGTAAAACATTATCAAAGTATTATAAATCACAACAAAATGTTCGCATACATATTCCTTCCTAAATGTGGAGGTTGTAGTGTGTGCGAATATTTGCAAGAACTAGACGATTGGGATATTCCTGCAAAGGCTCCTGAACTTGCAAATGATACAAATATTATTATTCCACCTAACTACAAAATATTCACTGTGGTTAGAGAACCTGTTAGCTGGGTGCTCAGTGGCTACAGAATGTTCAAGCAACGTAGAAACTATAACTTCTCTATTACAGAACACTTAGAACTGCTGAGAAATCCACATAATGTTTTTACTCATTATAGAGATACAAGAAACGATTGGGCAGACTGGTGGTGGCATTGTGGCATAACGCCAGACAAACATTTTGAAAAATACCCTAATGTACAGGTTTTTAAACTAAACGAATTACATAAACTACAAAACTATCTCGGTCATCACTTTAACACCGAAGGCATTTCATTTCCACACACTAATCAAACAGAGCCGGAAGATATAGAATTAAGTAATTATGATAAAAAATTAATTAGCGAAATAACTTATTTTTACAATCTAAAGTTTATTAATTGGTAAACTACTACTAGCACTAAGACTCCAAACTTTTTTCCTGTCTACACCTTTTTTCTGTGCAAATCTTTTTGCATCACAGTTTTCGCAAACATGAAAGTAGTTATTGCTCAATCTTTTTGGATCCATTTTACCACGTTCTCTTGTAAACTCATCTTCGCAGTTATCACATCTAAATAATACCATTGTTTTTTTGCGATTGTAAGTGTGTTGCTTGCCAAGTTTACTGCGCCGCATATGCCATGTATCAATAAGATATTGTTTTATGTACATTATAGTTTTCCTATTACATTTTTAATTATCTTATTTGATTTTACTAAAAATCGTAGCTTATTAATTGCTATGTTTATTCTTGCTACATATCCTAATTTTATCATTTCTTCTTGTATATCATCATAATTTAAAATCAGTTCACGTTTTAAATAGTCAGGATTTACTTGTGGTCTTTTAAAGAAATTGATTCCATACAATGATCTGAGTTTTTCAATATCATTATCATTGTTAAATATGTCTTCACTTATAATTAGATTATCAATAGGTGTTAATTTATCTATGAATTTTTCTAATTGATTTACTTTCCAATCTATATCTTTTGCAGGATCAAATTCTAAGTTAAAAGGATTCATATTCATTTTTTTTACATGATTTAAATTTTTAAATCTCGGATCGGTCAACCTACCACTTATACCCTGTGCTACAATGTCTTTTCTAAATAACCAAATAACATGATTTTGTTCAAGAAATTTTTGATAAAATTCTTCTTGTATATGGTACAAGTGCCAACCTATCCACATTTTTAAAATTACTGGTTTGTTATCGACATTGTATTCTTTAAAAGTGTTAAATTGTTCTTCAAACGTAGCTTCTCTGTCGTTAAATTCTGCTTGTAAAAAAACAAAATTTTTCTTTTTTACTTCTATTATTTTGTCAATACTTTTGCCTCTACAAAAAATTTCAGCAGCATTGATATAATTTAATTTTTCGTTTTCTACAAAAGCATCTAAGAAGTTGGTAGATCCGCTTCTTCCAAAACAAAGTACAATAATATTCTTTTTCATAACTATATTTACATTAAGATTATAAAAATTAACCATAAATACGAATAGGAGAATAAATTATGACATTTTGCACACTGACAGACTCAGCAAAAAAGCAGATAGAAACCATTTGTGAAGAAAACGAATGCTATGCTGTTACGCTAAACATCAAAGGCGGCGGATGTGCAGGGTTTGAATACGAGTGGGGAACATATAAAACACCCAACGAATTACGTGACGATGACGAAGTATTCAAAACAGATAACAATCACACTTTTGTAATTGGTGCAGAAAGCGTAATGTTCTTAATTGGAACAGAAATAAACTACAAAAAAGATATAATTGGATCAATGTTTGAAATTAATAATCCAAATGCACATAGTTCATGTGGATGCGGAGTAAGTGTTAATTTTGATATGGACAAACTTGTATCGCCAGCAATATAAACGGAGTATAAAATGGCAAGAAGAGAAGTTGATATTGGTATTGAGGGTAATGACGGCACAGGCGATAGTATTCGCGAATCGTTTCGTAAAGTAAATCAGAACTTTACAGAACTATATGCTGTTTTTGGACAAGGTGGTAACATTAGTTTCCTTAACCTTGACGATACTCCAACTGATTATGCAGGAAATGAAAGTCGTGTTGTCTTTACCAAAGGTGACGGACTAGGTGTTGACTTTTATGAATTAGTATCAGATGCAGGTTCTAACGATGCTACAGATCCTGATAACACTGTTGCATTTAGTTTCGACGACGATGCAAAACAAATAAAAGTAAGAGCTATTAACACAAAACTAAGCCAAGATGCTAAACCAGTTTTAACAAGTGAATTAGCAGCAGCGGCAGTTATGGGATATACAAATGCTATTAACACTGCTTTAATCAGTAATATTGATGATCTTGTAAATGAATACAACGCTACACATGGTACCAGCAGTGGTACAATTACATCATCTAATGTAATTATTAGTAAAGGTTATGCAGATACACAATACGTGAATACAACTGGCGATACTATGACAGGTGATCTTGATGTTACTGGTGCTATAACTGTATCTAATACTCCAAATACAGGAACTCAAGTTCCACAAACACAAGAAGTTCTTACAAGAGCAGGTAGCGTTGAAAATAGAACAATGCTAGATAAGTTGTTCTTAAGCGATCATCCGGGTGCATTAGCTGGTGCAGGTGCTCCGACTGGTCCAGATGATTTACAAGCTGCAACAAAATACTATGTTGACAACACAAGTTTCGCTAGTACAACCAACCTTTTTGTTAGCACACAGGGAGACGATAGTCAAAGCAAAACGCCTGCAGGTAAAGAAGGTAGAGCATTAAGTTATGCTTATAGAACAATTGCAGCCGCTTGTGAAGCAGCAGAAGGTATTATTCGTGCTACACCGTACGAACCAGGACCATACGTACAAACCCTTACATATTTGAGCAGTGGTAATAGCATTGCAGCAAAAGTTACAGGAACACCTCAAGTTGCCAATGTTGGTGTTGATGCACAATTAGCTGCTGACACACTAGCTGAATACAGAGATACAATTGCCGAAGAAACAACAGACTTTATAACTTCGACATATCCTGATTTTACATATGACGTGGATTTATGTGCTAGAGATGTAGGTTTAATTATAGACAGTGTAAGATTAGATATCTTGGGTGATCTACAACAAAACTATCTATCACGTTGGGCAGGTTTACGTTATTTTGCTAACCCTAGTGCAAATGTCGCTAGGGTCAATCAACGTACAGAAACTATTGCTGGTATTGAATACGCAAGAGACAGAGCTATTGTATATTTAACAGCTTTATCTGTTACAAGCACTTATAGAACAGCAGTAACAAATAGATTTAATGATGTTGTAAGTTTTATTGATCCCACAGTAACAGAAGCAGCGTTGACAGAAACAGGTGATTATTACAGTTTAAGTGTAACCAATGGTAATATTGGACTTGAGCAAGGTAATACTGCAAACAGGGATATACGTGCTGGTAAAGTGGTCAAAGGTAAACAATCTGGTGCAGTTGCAGAAATTATAGAATATACTTTTGCCAATGGTTCTACTGATGACTTCAGTTTGAAATTATTAGAGCCAATTGAATTTATTTTAGGCGAAGAACTAGAATACGGTAATAAAACACAAAACAACCAAATCAGTGTACGTGTAGAATCTGGTATCTATGATGAGCACATGCCAATTCGTGTTCCAGAAAACGTCAGTATCAAGGGTGACGAATTTAGACGTACAGTAATTCGTCCCAAGCGTGGACAATCACAAAGTAAATGGGCAAACACATATTTCTATAGAAGCGATACTTATGATGGATTAACCATTGCTACTGGCGGTTTATCATTTACCCACCCAAACCCTGCATCAGATGAAACAGGATTTTATGGACGTCATTACTTAAAAGATCCTGCTTCTGATATAAATGTAGGAACAGATGCAGAACAAAATCCAGGAGATTTTGACTTATCAAGTAAATTGTTAAAGAAAAATAAAACGTTTGCAATTGAAGAAGTAATTGCATGGATAACTGCTAATGTGAATGCAGGCACTGGTATATGGAATGGATTTACATACGATGAGGCAAAATGTCGTAGAGATTTAGGTTTTATCATAGACGGTATTATTTTAGACTTGGTGAGTGGCGGAAGAGAAGAAACACTTATTAACCAAGGCTTCTATGCTAGTGGTGCAGCAGTCACAGGACAAGAACAACAAACCAAAGAAGCTATATTAAGATTAAAAACTATTTTTGATTATGTTTGGGATAATGGTGCTGGCGGTGTTAGTTACACAGTATTGAGCAGTGAAACAGTGGTAGTTGATGCGGACTTAGCACCGGAAACAAACAGTAATACAAATGCAGATGCATTGGTTGATTGTGTTGCATTTGGTTTAGACAACACAGGATATAAACCACCAAAAGATAACAACCAAATGGATGTATTCCTGTGTAATGATAACACTATCATTCGTAACGTTACATGTCAAAAGCATGGTGGATTTATGATGGTATTGGATCCTGAAGGACAAATACTAACACGTTCACCTTATGCACAAACATGTAGTAGTTTCTCACAAAGCCAAGGTTTAAACAAGGTATTTGCAGGTGGTATGTATATAGATGGTTATGCTGGTAACATGCCTGCTACAATTACAGGTTTGAATAATAGTGATCCATTTAGATTACAAGTTAGTTCTCCTGCAGACAACGGCTTGTTTATACGTAAACCACCTACACCTTTTCCTTTCTATTTACAAGGTGTACGTTATCAAGTTAATGCGATAGAAAACTATAATCAAACAGCTGGTACCGCAGTATTGATACTAGACGAAGATAGCAACGCACCTGATCCTATTGAAAATTCTATTAACAATATAGACTTGTCAGGCGCCAACGTTATTTTAGAATTTAATGGTAATCACGGATATAGCAATACACAACAAATTATTATTACCAATGTTGATGGTACAACCGAACTTAACGGCAACAGTTACTATGTAGGTAATGCAGTAGCACAATCCTTTACAGTATATAGAGATGCTGCTCTTACTGATCCTGTACTAAGTTCTGAAGTAAGTGCTTATATTGGCAACGGCGATGTAAGAAGTGTGGTTGCAGGCACAGGCTATACTGGAACTATACCTGCTGATATCTTTATGCAAAGCGGTGGTAACAGAAGTATGCTTGCAAACGACTATACACAGTTGAACGACAACGGTTATGGTGTTATTGCAAACAACAATGCTTTAACTGAACTTGTTAGTGTGTTTACATATTATTGTAACACAGGTTATATTGCAAGTAACGGTTCTCAAATACGTAGTTTGACAGGTAACAACAGTTATGGTGTATACGGACTAGTTTCATCAGGTGCTGATCCGGATGAAATTCCACAGGATGCAACACTTAACCAAGACATGGTATTTCCTGCAAAAGTTTTTCAAGCACAATATCAGATACGTTTTCCAGTTGATGTAAGCGGAAATGTAAGTGTAGGAGATTTTGTTTACCAAGATAATACAACAGCAGTAGCACAAGTTAGTTTTATCACCAATAGTGGAAAAGATGTATTTGTTTTAAGTACAGTCAACGGTGTATGGAATACAACAGCAAGCAATGGTGTAAGATTTGGTACAACAGCAGTAGCAGCGGCAACAGGTACATATGTTGATGGCACTGGTGCAGCAGGAGCAAACAATACGCCAACATTTGTAAAACTTAAAGATACATTTAGTGAAGAAGGAGACCTTGTAGTATATGCATACGATCTAAGTGGTGATCCTTTAAATGTTAGTGAGATTGAAATTTATCATAGAAGTAATGATGTTTATCAACCTTACGAAGTTACAAACTCAACTGATCCGGATGAATATATTGGAACTTATGATGCAGCGGCAAGCGGAGGCGAAATAAATTATACTACTGCATCAGCAGGTACACTAGCAACATTTAGAGTTGGAAAAACAGAAACTAATGGATACAATGTTACAATCACAAATGGAGGTACCGGTTACAGTTTAAGCGATACATTTACAGTTGATGGTGCAGACATTGGCGGTGTAACAAGTACTAATGATGCAACAATCACAGTTACAGAAATTGATGGCGGTATTATTACAGCGGCAACTATTTCAGGTACTCCAGTAACAGATACTAACACTCCAGTGATTTCAAACAAAATTTACAAACTTAACCTGGGCACAGGTATTGAAGGTACAGCAGAAAATGGACTACAATACGACACAGATCATGATACTCCAATTGTGTTTAGACACAAACAGAACTTTGTTCTAGATGGTGTAACTAGTGTTCCAACTCGTCCTAGTACTGCTGTTGTGTTCTCAGAAGATCCAAATGGCACTGTGACTTACAGAACAATCGGATTTGGTAGAAATATTACACAAAATAAAGTTGTTGGCTCAAATCAAAGTGTTGTTACATTTGATAGTAACTATGATTATTTGGATATGAACTTAGATCAAGATATTCTAAGCCTAGCAGACAACGATGCAAATATCACTCCTGCTATAAGTGGAGCCACAGGTGCAGAAACACTAGGAGCAAGTGCTGGAGATACCAGAATAGCAATCAACCGTATTTCGTCAACAGACGAAGCTAGATTGTTAACACAGGATATGATATTTACATGGGGCGGTAAAGCATTTAAAATTACAGGATACACTGAACATACCAATACTTCAACAGGTAACCAATTTGCAGTAATCACATTTACCGATCGTTCAAACATTGTAAACAATGCTACGGGTAGTGGTTTAAATGCATTCCCAGGAGGTACAGGAAGTGAACTTGTAAGTGCTAGAGGTATTACACTAAAAGCAGGCCTTGAAGCAGGCGAACCAGTAGAAATTACTGTAAATATTTCAACTTGTCGTGCAACCAGCCACGATATGTTGGATATTGGCACAGGTGGATATAACGCTACCAACTATCCAGAACGTATCCTCGGACAACCAGTAAGTGAACCTGTTACAAGCAGTGATGCTATTGACAGTACAGGTAACAAATCAAAAGCACAAGTACAAGAACGTGATAAAGGTCGTGTGTTTGCTGTGCTTACGGATCAAGATGGTTTCTTCCGTGTTGGTAGATTCTTTGAAGTTGACCAAGGTACTGGTGCTGTTACATTTAACGCTGCACTTGTTCTTACAAATATTGACGGTATTGGATTTAAACGAGGTGTACGTGTTAATGAATTTAGCAGCGATGATACATTCACAGATGCCAAAGGCGATGCAGTACCTACCCAAACAGCAGTCGAAGGCTATATCAACAGTAGACTAGGTAGAGATAGAGACGGACAACAAATTCCATCAGGAGATATTATTCCATCAGGAGGTGGATTTATATACAAAGCAGGCGATACCATGGGTGGTACGCTTAATATGGATAATAACCGCATTACCAATTTACAACCCAACACCAGTGTTGCAGATGACGCTGCTACCATAGGTTATGTAAACAGCAAAACAGATGAACTGAATGATATAGGCGATGTAACAATAACCGGCACTGATACTGCTATCCAAGCAGACATATTGGTATTTACAGGACAGGGTGTTGCAGGAACACAATTAAGTCAAAATGCTACAATGACTGGCGATATAAATTTAACATATAACCCGTCAAACGCAAATGAAATTGAATCTGTAATTCAATCAGGTGTTGTTGTAGATGATATGGTTGCTACGCCGACAACATTTGGCGAAGGTATTACACAAGCTAAATTGTTTATGAATCGTGCAGGAACATTCGACGAAGATGATGCAACAAATGGAATTGGCGGAACTGCACCACAAGTTGGTCAGAGCTTTGTTGGTTTAGCAGCATTCAGTGATAATAACTTTGAAGTTGAAAGCGAGGACATAGGCGGCGGTACCGATGTTCCTACTGGCCGTGTTAGAATCAAAGCCGGCGGTGTTGCAAATGCAGAACTAGCAAACAGCAGCATTACACTAGCAGCAAGTGGTGGTACAAGCACAGCAGTATCCTTAGGCGGCACAATGACATTTGCAGGTACAGCAAATGAAATTAGTGTAAGTGAAAGCAGCGGCACACTTACAATTAGTTTACCAGGTACTATTAATGCTAACACCACTGGTAATGCTGCAAGTGCAGATACTATAGATACTATACAACGTTCAACTAATGCAGTACACTATATGACGTTTGTTGATAGTGATAATACAAGTGCAACAGCAGAAAGTTTGTATACTGATGCGGGTGTAACTTACAATCCAAGTCAAAACACTTTGAGTGTAAGCAGTCAAATTAATGTACCAGATATTTACATGGCTCCAGAAGGCGAACCATCAATCATCATGACTGATGCCACAACTAGTCCGTCATACTCAACAGGCAGTCATGGTAAAATAGAATGGCTCAGACAAGGTCCTATTTTAGGTGTAACACAAATTGGTAAAATATCTACGCAATCATTTATTGATAATACTGCTGACTATGGCGGACGTTTGCAGATA
>Ga0181575_10000395_pt1 | contig 32010 bp, 21 predicted proteins | sample 101ome_23_FD_145599 | JGI IMG/M metagenome (GOLD analysis project Ga0181575, IMG submission 145599) | Coastal salt marsh microbial communities from the Groves Creek Marsh, Skidaway Island, Georgia - 101411CT metaG (spades assembly) | ecosystem: Environmental > Aquatic > Marine > Intertidal zone... | reverse complement strand
ATACTTAGATGCTGAAAAAACTACTGAACAACACGCGACAGAGATTCGCAGACTTATGGAAAAGTGGGATATTGATTATATCTTCATTGATTCAGCGGCTCAGCAAACTCGATTTGACTTTGCTCAGAACTTTGATATTACTACCACGAATGCCAAAAAGTCTGTACTTGACGGTATTGCTCATGTGGCTGCTATTGTTGACAATGATAAATTGGTCGTAGATCAGAGGTGTAAAGAAAGTCTTTCTGCACTCGATCAATATCAATGGGATCCGAATCCAAACTTAGCGAGAGAAAAACCGAAACACAATATGGCATCACATATGGCAGATGCTATACGATACGCACTATATTCATTTGAAACTTCCTCTACAGGCTTCTGAAGGGACCACAGAAAAATAGTAGTTGACAATTTAGTTCCCCCACGATATAATTTCGTTATTAAAAGTAATAGATTCAAAGATGACAGAGCTAAAACGAGATCCCGTAAAGTATATAAGGGACAAAGCAAAAGCAAGGTATGAGAAAGGAAGCGAATGCTACATCTGTGGCACTGACGCTCAACTTGACTTTCATCACTATTACAGTTTGAGTCCTCTCCTTCAAAAGTGGGTCAAAGAAAAAGGCTACCACATGGAGGATATAAGGGACTTTCGAGATGAGTTTATTAATGAACATATTGAAGAGTTATACGATGAAACTGTCACAATATGTCATGCGCACCACTTAAAATTGCATTCAATTTATGGGCGTAACCCAACACTACATTCAGCGCCTAAACAAAAACGTTGGGTAGAGATTCAAAGAGGAAAGCATGGCTTGGTATAACTTTTGGCAGAATAAAGATGTGGAGGAAAAGTTAAATCCTGCACAGCCATACTTTACCGAGAAAACTATCTCGTCACGAGAGCCTACGTTTAGCTATGAGCGAGCGTATGAAGATTTAGAAATCGTTAATCGTGGCGTAAATATGATTGTAGATGATTGTGCAGAGATTGATGTAAAAGTTGGACTACAATCTCCTGGAAACAGTGTAGCAAAAGGCATTAAACGTTCAAGAGTAAATCTTCTTTTGAACAAAGAACCAAACCTTTTTCAGGATATTAGCACATTTCGTCGGAATCTAATTACAGATTATATTATAGATGGAAACGTCTTTATTTACTTCGATGGAGTACATCTTTATCACTTGCCTGCAAGTAAAATGACTATTCATGCAAGTGAAACAACTTATATTGATAGGTTTACTTATAATGAAAGCGTGAATTATTCTCCGAGTGAGATTATTCATATTAAGGAAAACTCTTTCTACTCAATTTATAGAGGAGTTTCTCGATTGAAGCCTGCGCTCCGGACAATGGTTCTTATGAAGAATATGCGGGACTTCCAGGACAACTTCTTTAAGAATGGAGCTGTTCCGGGTCTTGTACTTAAGTCTCCTAACACCTTGTCTGAAAAAATTAAAGAGCGCATGATTCAATCTTGGACAGCTCGATACCGTCCTGATGCAGGGGGTCGCAGACCTCTCATACTTGATGGCGGAATTGAAGTAGATTCCATTTCAAATGTAAACTTCAGAGAATTAGATTTTCAAGCGGCAATTTCTGAAAATGAGAAAATTATTCTAAAAGCTCTGGGTATACCCCCGATCATGCTTGACTCAGGTAATAATGCAAATCTTCGCCCAAATATGCGAATGTACTACCTTGAGACAATTCTTCCCATTGTACAAAAAATTAACCTTGCTCTTGAAAGATATTTTGGTTTTGAATTAACTGAAGATGTAACTGAAATTCCAGCACTGCAGCCGGAACTTCGAGATCAAGCACAGTATTACTCAGCTCTTGTTAATACTGGCATTATTAGTCCAAACGAAGCTCGTGAAGCACTTAACTTCGAGCTGATTGAAGGATTTGATGACTTAAGAGTACCTGCAAATATTGCAGGAAGTGCAACAAATCCAGACGAGGGCGGTCGCCCTATTGAAGAAGGAGAAGATTAATGGCAGTTCGACAAAAGCAACTTGTGCTAGATACAGCATATAAGCACTTTAAAGAGTTTGAGCTACCTCTTGATATTGACTACAAATCATATGTGAATATTGTAGGACCGAAAGAAGCTATTCACGCTATTTCGGTAAAAAGAAGTTTTAAGGCATGGAAATATCTTACTCATGCTCTTAAATTGAAGCACCCCGAATTGGGTAAGAAACCGGAGCCAGCACCTGCTCCGAAACCTGCACCAGAGCCGAAAAAAGATCCACTAGAAGCTCTGAGCAAGGCTGCTCCGGCAGAAGAAAAGAGTGAAGACTAATGGAAAAGATTTTTAATCTTACCTCCACTTTCAAAGCTCTCGATGAGGATGATGGAGGAGTTCACATCTGTGGTATGGCGAGTACGAGCGATTTTGATCGTGCTGGTGATACAATCGACGCAGAAGCTTGGACTAAGGGTGGTCTGAACAACTTTGAGAAGAATCCTATTATTCTTTTCAATCATGACTATAACAAGCCGATCGGACGCGCAACAGGACTTAAAGTCACTGAAAACGGTCTTGAGTTGAAGGCTAAAATTTCTAAATCCGCGCCGGATCATGTGGCGCAACTTGTAAAAGAAGGCATTCTTGGAGCTTTTTCTGTTGGTTTCCGAGTCAAGGATGCTGATTATCTAACGGAAACTGACGGATTAAAGATTAAGGATGCTGAGTTGTTTGAGGTGTCGGTTGTTTCCGTACCCTGTAATCAAGCAGCAACTTTTTCTCTGGCGAAGTCATTTGACTCTATTGAAGAGTACAATGAATTCAAGAAAACTTTCACCAATCGTGTAGATCTAGCCGGTCAGTCTCTGGCTAAGGATGAAAATTCATCGGTAGCTAGTGAAACACCGGACGAAGCGGAAATTTCCGCGAAAGAGGAGATCAAAATGTCGGAAGAAGTAAAAACTCCCGAAATCGACTTGGAAGCTTTTGCGAAGAAAGTAGCAGAGGAGACTGCTGCTAAGATCGCTATGAAGCAAGCTGAGTCAAAGGCTGCCGAAGAAAAGGCAGTTCAAGAAGCAGAAGAGAAGGCAGTTCAAGAAGCTGCTGAAAAAGCTGCTCAAGAAGAAGAAGTTAAGGCCGCTGTAAGCGTTGGTGTTGAGTCAGGTGCTGAGCGCCTGATGGCTGACATCGAAGCTAAGCTGTCTGAGAAAGATGCTAAGATCGACGAAGTAATTCTGTCGTATCAGAAGCAACTGGAAGAGAAGAGCGAAGAAATCACCAAAATGCGTGAGTCTAAGCGTGTATTCTCTGATCGTTCAGAAGGCGATTCAATCTCTAAGTGGGGCAAAGAGTTCATGCACGCTCACCTGCTGGGTGTAATGACTGGTAAAGGCATGGAAGACACTTCATACGGTCGCGGTATCCTTGAGAAAGCTGGTGTAACTTATTCATCTTCTGCTCCCAACATCGCCACTGAAGTATCTAGCCAAATTGAGAAGGAAATCATGCGTGAACTGCGACTGGCTCGTGCGTTCCGTGAGATCCAGATCAACTCACAGGCTCAAGTACTGCCTATCCAACAGGATACAGGTCTGGCTACATTCCAGACTGGTGCAGCTACTTCAGGTAACTTGCAGACTCGAGGCGGCGCTGCTCCTCAGCCTGCTCAGGTAGTCCTGAAGGCTTACCGATTGATTTCAACCACGTTGATGGATAACCACGTTGACGAGGAAATCCTGATCAATCTGATGCCTATGCTCGTAGAATCAGTTGCACGTTCACACGCTCGCGCTGTAGACGATGCTTTGCTGAACCACGACACTGCTGGCTCTGACGACTTTGACGGTCTGATTAAGCTTGCAGGTACTAATATCTTTGATACTTCTGTATCTGCCGCTGCTCTGGCTACTACTTCAGTAGACGCTGCTGACTTCCTGTCTGCTCGTAAGCTGATGGGTAAGTATGGCATGATGCCTGATGAGCTGGTATACGTTGTATCTCAGAAGCGTTACTATGACCTGATCGCTGATGCCGGCTTCGCCGATATCACTGATGTAGGTTCTGACGTTGCTACCAAGCTGACCGGTCAGGTAGGTGCGATTTTCGGTACGCCCGTAATCGTATCTGACAACTTCCCCGCGGAAGCTGACAATGCTTGTGTTGGCCTGGCAGTCAACGTTCGTAACTTTGCTATCCCACGTCTGCGTGGTGTAAATGTTGAGCAAGATTACGAAGTAATGAACCAGCGTAACGTTATCGTTGCTACTCAGTCTCTGGGCTTTAACCAGCTCGTAGCTGATACTTCAACGGACGTTTCCGTAGTTCGACTCAACGCAGTAGCTTAATAGCTCTTGCAAACTGGGGAGGTTCGCCTCCCCAAGTTTTTACTAATTAGCTTATGACAGATTTAGTTACTCTTGTAGAATATAAAGCCGCCGAAGGGATTAATACTCCTAAGAACGACGAGCAGCTTAATTTTATCATTCCGTCAGTGAGCCAATTAGTAAAGACTTATTGTGGTAATACTTTTGTAGATTATTATTCAACAAATAAAGTAGATACAATTAATGTCGATTGGGATACCCACATTGTACAACTAACAGAGAGTCCCGTAAATACTATTGTATCTGTGGAAGAAAGAGATACTTACGAAGACTCTTATAATACTTTAACTACTGCTGCGCATGAATATTATTTTGATGCTGTTACAGATAGTGTTATTCGCACAACGGGTGGAAGTAGTTATAAAAATTGGAGACGTGGCCCAGGGGCAGTACGAGTAACTTATACAGCAGGCTACGCTAGTATTCCTACTGATTTACGCCTTGCTGTTATGGATTTGATTACTTACTACTTGAAAGATGAACATAAAGAGCGACGGTCTATTGCTGGCGCTAGTATTCAGAATCAAGCAAGTTCAAGTCAGCGTAATAATGTGGCATTTCCTGACCATATTAAACGCGTTCTTGATCTTTATAAAAACTTTTAATGGCAAAAAAAGATTTACAAGCCACAGTTAAAAGAATTCAAGAATTAATGGAGCAAACTTCAAATTCTTATAGAAAATTAGTCTCGGACAAGAAAGTACATAATATTTTAGTGAGTCAGCAAAGAATCATGACTCAAGTAAAGACAGAGATGGAAAAAAGAGGGGGCTATAAAAAAGGAAAGCTTCCTCAAAGTATTGTTGATATTATTGAAACTGAAGTTCCAAAGATGTGCTCTGGAATGTATCAAGATTTCAAAAACTTTAATACAGAGGCAAAAAGAACAGAGGTATCTGAATTAACAGGAAATGCAAAAAGATTCACTTTTACAATAGCTGCAAAACCAAGTTATGAAGTAAATGTATTTAATCAATTTCGAAAAGTAAAACAAGTGCATCAAAGAACTCTTTTAAGAAAGTTAAGAGCTCAAATTACAAAACTTAATAAGGGCGGGAAAAGGGTCAAAGAAATTGAACAAATAAACTCCAGCTTTCTTGATATTGGACATGAAGAGGGACACAGTATTTCAGAGCAAAGAGCTAGAGAGGTAAACAGAGCACTATTTGAGTGGTCTTCTGCTCAAAAAGACCCTCAAGTACGAAAGTTTATTCGAAACGTATCAGAACAGACAAATTTTGTAATAACTAAAAATCCAGGAGACTCTATTGATACTATATCAGTCGCTCTTGAAAGTAAGTTTCTCAATAGAAGAAAGGGTGGAAAAGAAGAAAAGAAGATACTACAAGATATAAATAAAGATTTACAAGTTATAGTGAACTCTTTTGGGGCAGATTTTTGGGCAGGACAAGAAGGATCAGATTCTAAAATATCAAAGGCACGAAAAAAAGTCTTAAGCCCTTTAGCAAAATCTGCCAAAAAAGATAAAAATATACGATCAAGTATTAAAGATCAAAAAATTAAAGACTCAAAAAGCTCAGGAAAAGGCAAGAAGAAAACAAATAAAGTATTAGCAGGAGCAGTATTTAAAGATACTACGCCTGTAAGTACTCCAAAATTTCAAAAAAATAATAGACAAAGTATGTTTTCTATTATGGCAATGATAAATCAAAAGTTACCACGAGTTTTGGAAAAGAATATGAACTATCCAAGACTTGAGAATAGAACAGGAAGATTTTTAAGAAGCGTAAGGCTTACAGATGTTGCACAAACTCGACAAGGTTTTGTTAGTTTTGGCTACACCTATCAAACAGACCCCTATGAAGTATTTGAAGTAGGAAGAGGAAAAGCGCCCTGGGCGACAAATGATAGAGATCCTCGAAAACTTATTGACGCATCTATTCGAGAAGTTGCAGCAGAAATGGCTTTAGGAAGATTTTATACTAGGAGAGTATAGTGGCGGAAAAAGCAGTACATAGACAGTATACAAGCCGCCGCGCTGCTATCACTAAAGCCTTGGCAGAGAAAATTGAAGGTATTGATGGTCGCGGTATCTATCATACTGCAGTTGCAGAAGTAAGTCCTAGACTTAAATTCTGGGACGAGGTAGAAGAGTTTCCTGCAGTGCACTTAAATGCAGGATCCGAAAGCAGGCAATATCAAGGCGGAGGATACAAAGATCGGTTTTTAAATATTACAATTCGATGCTATGTAAATCAGGAGGATGCAGTAGACGCTTTGGACGAGCTACTCGAAGATGTAGAAACAGTTTTAGAAGAAAACAGTAGATTTGTGTACTACGACAGAATGGGTCTGGAGCAGTACACTCAACAAATCACAGTCATTAGTATTGATACTGATGAGGGTGTGTTAGAGCCTTTAGGGGTTGGAGAAATTCTTATTGAGGTTCGATACTAGAGACGGCTGGCACGAACAAACGTTCACGTCCAAGCCTTTTCAAAGTTCATAGGAGATAAACTATGGCTCAACAATTATATTTTAGTAGAGACTCGAAACTCTATGTAGAATTCGATAGTCAAGTGTGGGAAGTTCCTGTACTGGATGGATTCAGTTTTTCGCAGTCTACTAACACCTCTGACATTACTCTTGCAGAAATGCAAGGATCAGATGGAATTAGCCGTCGAGGTCGACGACTTTTTACTGACTCTCTTGCTCCGGCAGAGTGGTCTTTTAGTACTTATGTACGTCCTTTTTACTCAGGTTCGGAACACCATGCAGTAGAAGAGGTCTTGTGGGCTGCTATGGCGGGTGCTGATAAGTTTGGAACTGTATCTTCTGCAGGGTCTATTGATACTGTTGCTTTAACTACAGATACTGCAACAGACCGTGAGCAAGGAACCTACGTTGTAGATGCTGACGATACTACTTATAGTGGTTCAGCAGGCACAGGCGCAACTTTTCAAATTTCTGTAAATTCTAGTGGCACCGCGGATGCTATACAAGTAGTTAGTGGGGGTACTGATTATACTGCTTCAGAAACTTTTACAGTTCCAGCTTCTCTTGTAGGTGGAGGCACGGGTACTCTTACCATAACAATTTCTACAGTTGACGCAGGAAGTAGCTATGCTTTTTATAGAAATTCAAATGTAGACGCAAACTCAGATTTCGGCGAATTTGTTTCAATGCCTACTGATACAAATAATAGTATTAACTTTGGACAGTCGAATCGCTCAGTACTTGCGAATTTTAACTTGTACTTTGTAATGGAAACAAGCACTTCCAACCCAATGGTATATAAGCTTGAAAATGCTGCAGTTAACGAAGCTTCTATTGATTTTGATGTAGACGGCATCGCAACAATTAATTGGTCTGGTTTTGCAAAAAATATTGTAGATAGACAGTCTGCTGGTGATGTAATTTCAAACACTACAGCTTTTGCTTCGCAAGCAGGAACAGCAGGACAAATTCACTTAAAAACAGATAGTGACATGCAGTTTTCTCTGTTTACTTCAACAGGTACTGGTACTGGCGTAACTGCAATTGACTCTGGAGTAGACTCAACGTCTAACTTTATTCGAAATCGACTCACTCAGTGTATTGTAAGTACTACTGACACTGCTGCCTTTGGTTCTGGAGATTATTATCTGACTCTTACCGGAGGTAATGTTACAGTTTCAAATAACATTACTTATCTTGTTCCAGAGGAGCTTGGCAATGTTAACATTCCAATTGAAGGTGTAACCGGTGGTCGAACAGTAACAGGCAACTTTACTTGCTACTTAACTCTTGATACTGCTGGTGTAGATAAAGGCTCTTCAGTAGATTTATTTAATGACATGACAGAATCCGGAGCAGGCTTAGATAAAGTTGTAAACGATTTCCAAGTTACTTTCCAGATTGGAGGAGCTACTGTAAATGTTCCTCGCTTGTATATTAATATGCCGAGAGTACATATTGATGTACCAGTTCACTCAGTTGAAGATGTTATCTCTGTTGAAACTGGATTCGGAGCTTATACAAACGACTTTGATAAAGCCGACGAGCTTGTACTTACCTACTATGGTGATACAGCTACTGCAAATCAAGAGAGCTATCCTTAATATAAAAATAATACTACTTACTAAACCCGCTTCGGCGGGTTTTTTCTTTCCAGGTGTTAAAAATAATTCTTGACATTTTTCCTGCCCTTCGATATAATATGTGGTATAAATCAATAAAAACCTTTAAGGACTAACTATGACAGACAACAAAAAGCCTATCTCTCTCGCGAGTCTCATGACTCCAAGTAAAACAGTAACAATTGATTTTCCCGGAAAACAGGGAATGCAAGTAGATCTTTGCTATTTAGCGCGTGAGGAGTTGTTAAAACTTCGTAAAAAATGTATTACTACAAAGTTTGATAAAAAAACCAGACAACCTCAAGAAGAGTTAGATGAAGAAAAGTTTTTAATAGAGTATTGTAAAGCAGTAATTAAAGGATGGAAAGGTTTTAAATTTCGATACCTAGAAGAGTTTCTTTTGGTGGATATTTCTGAACTTGATCCTAATAATGAACTGCCGTTTACACAAGAGAATGCAGAGCTTCTTATGAAAAATGGCACTGAATTTGATTCTTGGGTAACCGAAACAGTAGGTGATCTGGAAAATTTTACGAGCAACAAGTAGCCGAAATAAAAAAGCTACTTGAACGATACGTAAGAGAAAGCTCACAGATAGACGTAGAAAAATATCTACATATGTGTGAGCAGCTTGGACAAGAGCCTGATCCATCAAAAATGCCGCTCGATCTCGAGGATTTTCCTGCCGAGGTCCAAGTGGCATTTTTTGTATTCAGCTTTATGTCTGATAATTGGGAAGGAATGTCGGGAACTTATCTAGGAAAAAATTGGGATGAGTTTCCAAATATTATATCAACATTTGAATTAGAACACCCTAAAATTATTTTCTTTTTTACAAAAATGTATGAAAGAATTTTAATACAGTATAGATACGAAGAAGCAGAAAGAAAGCGTAAAGCAGACGAAAGAAAATCTAAATCTGCAGGAGGTGGAAAAACCTACACCCATAATGTGCGGGGCTAATGGCAAAAAATAAAGTATTTATTGACGTAGTTGTAGATGATAAAGGCACTACAAAACGTGTAGCCGTAAATGCAGAAAAGCTTGGAATTGCTTTAGAAAAGACGGGCAAGTCCGCTCGTACTGCTGATAGAAATCTAAAAGGAGCTGCTCAAGCTTCTGCAAATGGCACTAAAAACTTTTCTAAAATGGCTCAAGGCATATCTGGAGGGCTTGTTCCTGCATATGCTACTCTTGCCGCTCAAGTTTTTGCTGTTAGTGCGGCTTTTCAATTTCTGAGAAATGCTAGTGAAGTTAGAAATTTGATAGCAGGTCAAGAGGCTTTAGGAGCTGTTACTGGAGTTGCTTATAAAACTATTACAAATAGTATTAAGGAAGCTACAGATGGTCAAATAAGTTATGCAGAAGCGGCACGAGCAGCAGCTATTGGTACTGCCGCAGGACTGAATCCTAGCCAATTGGATGCTTTAGGTAACGCAGCAAAAAATGCTTCATTTGCTTTAGGCAGAGATTTAACAGATTCTTTTAATCGTTTAGTACGAGGTGTTACAAAAGCAGAACCAGAACTTTTAGACGAATTAGGTATTACACTTAGACTTGCCGATGCAACAGAAGAATATGCCAGAGCTTTAAATAAGCCGGTAAAAGAGCTTACACAACTAGAAAGAACCCAAGCAGTAGCTAATGATGTTTTAACTCAGGCAGAGAAAAAGTTTGGGGCTATTGAAAAAATAATGAATCCTACTGCCTCCTCTTTAAACAGGTTTTTAGTTAGTTTTGATAATTTAATTAATAGCATAAAAATTGGAGTTGCAGGAAGTTTAACTCCAATTTTTGATTTCTTATCTAAAAATACTCTGGCTCTTAGTGGAGCTTTGACTCTTTTTGCCCTTCCTATAATTAAAAGTATTTTACCTAGCTTTAAAGATTGGGGGGATGCTGCGGCTGAAAGCTTTGATATTCAAAAAGCTAAACTTGCAGACTTGGACAAATCTTATGATAAAATTAGAGGAACCATTAAAAATTTAGGGGCGGATCAAGATACAGTACTAAAAAATAATCAAAAAGCAAGTAAGCAAGTATTTAAAGATATAGGAATTGATACTAAAAAATTTGGAGCTACTGGTAAAAGCGGTGCAGACTTTTTAACTGGAGGAGCAACCTCTAAAACTGCTCAAGCAAATGCTGACAAAATTTTAAAGAATGCAGAAGCTCAGATTAAAAAACATACTGTAGTTATATCAGGCAAACTAAAGGGTGCAAATGCTCAACAAATAGCTGATTTAAGAAAATCCTATGTAGAAAGGGTGGCAGTTATAACTAAGTTTGAGAAGCAACACGCTTCTATGTATACAAAACTTAACCTTCATGTAAAAGGATACATTATTAAAACTAAAGCAGGTCTAGCTAGCCTGCAAAAATTTACTGCCAAGGCTTCTTCTAAAATTGCAGGTGCTTTAAGTGCTGCATTTTCTATAGCGGGTTGGATTAGTCTTTTGCTTCTTGCTGGACAAGCTATTAAATCTTTTTACGACTATTTAAATCCTGTGCCTGAAGAGGTTAAAAAATCTGAAGAAGCTTTAGATGCGTTTTCAGAAAGAAGTAAAACTTTAAATGAAGAATTAGAAAGATTCACGCAATTAGATGCAGCTAAAGGGCTGCTTAACTTAAAAGAAAGAGTTATTCAATCAGGAAATGCTTTTGCTAGCGCCGACTTAGCCACTCAATTTAGAGAATTAAATGCATTAGACAAAGATAGTGATAAGTTTGCAAAGGCTGCAGCAGGCTTTGAACAAACTTTAAGAATTCTTGGTCGATATGATACAACATTTGCAAATTTAGCAAAAGATTTAGACTTGAAAAATGTACCAGAGGAAGTAAGAGACCAGCTATTACAAATCTCTCAAGGATATATTACTACAGGGGCTTCAGCCAAAGCATTTGCACAAACTACAAAAGATGTATTTATAGAGCTGGATAAATTAACAGGTACTGGACTAACAGTCGACCCTACTACGAATCTTCGTACCTCTTTAGATAAATCAATTATAGAAGGTCGACAATCTTTAGAGGGTTTACAGAGAGAAGCAAAACGAATAGCTGAGTCAACTAATACAGAAGCTGATGCCTTACAAAAAGAAATAGATAGACTTACTAATATACGTTCTGATGACTTTTTCGAATTTGGAAGCGGCTTCTTGGGAGGAACCGGGTCTACACGAGCCGAAAATAAGAAAGCAAGACTGGCCCAACTCGAAATAGACAAAGCCAAAGCACTGGCGGACTTCGAAGCTAATAGAACTGCGCAAAATGAAGAGAATTTAAAAGCTATTGAAAAAGAAACACAGCAGCTGGCTTATCAGGAAGAGTTGCAAGCCGCGTTCTTAGCATTTTCGGAGGAGCTAGTAGCGCGTCAAAAAACGATAAATGAGTTTAAACAGCGAGAGGTACAATTACAAACTTTAGGCAGAAGTTTTGCAGAAAAAGCACAGAATATTGAGGCAAAAAGATTTGGTTTAGCTACAAAGCTATTAACAGCATCGCAAAATTTAACTACCGCCACCGCTAGAAGAAACGCTGCTCTTGCTGAAGGAAGTAACTCAACCCAAGAAGAAAAAGTAAATGCCGAAGCAGCGTATCAGCAAGCTTTATCGACATTAACAGTTACTCAGGCACAGGTAAGGCTGCAAGAAGAAGGACTCTCTTATGAAGAGCGAAAGCTCGCGGTAGAAAAACTTATAACCGCAGAAAAGACAAAACAACTAAATCAAGATACAAGAAGTACCCAAACTCGAACAGGATTAACTGTTGCAGGAGCATTCTCTACTAGAGCAGTACAGTCTGGAGAGCTAGAACAGCAATTAAGATTGCTAGATTTACAGGATAAAAGAAGGCAGCAAGCTCAACAGATTTTTGAATTAGAAACTAATCTTAGTACTGTAGTAGGGGTTGAGGAGAGAGCTAACGCCATAGCAGAAATAGACGTGCAAAAGGCTAAACTTGCAGGCATTGAGGCAGAGATATTTTTGCAGCAACGCCAAGCCGAATTAGCTGTAGTTTCTCTTCAGAGAAAAACTGACGAGTTAAGATTAACCAAACAAACTTTATCTTTAAATCCCGCACTTCAGCAAGCAAATGAATTTATACTTCAACAAAAGCTAAAAGGGATATCCCTTTCAGAGGAGCAAAAATCAAAAATATATGAAGAATACGAAGCACAATACGAGTTAAATATGGTTATAGAAGCTCGTTCAGGTCTTTACGATCAAATACGAGGCGGGTTTGAAAATGCATTTACTAGTATTATAGCAGGTACTAAGTCCGCAAAACAAGCCTTTAAAGAAATGGCAGTAAGTATTCTTAACTATATTGCACAAATGATTGCAAAGATGATAGCTTTTAGACTTATATCTAGCTTTTTACCTGGATTAGGTGTTCCTGTTTTAGGTGCTGGAGCCGGTGGTATTCCTACAAATATAGATACTATGTCCGGCTTTACAAATAGTGGTGCTAGTGGACAGGGCGTGGGGCTACTTTATGGTAGAACAGGAGGAATGTTTGAGCCCGTCCCTGGATATGCTACTGGAGGAATAGCAAGAGGTCGAAATGCTGGGTATCCTGCAATTCTTCACGGAACAGAAGCCGTAGTACCTCTTCCAAATGGAAATGCTATTCCTGTAGAGATGAGAGGAAATAATCAAAGTAATAATGTTGTAGTAAATGTAAACATTGATGGAAATGGAAATGCACAGCAAAATATTGCAGGAAGTGATTCGCAGCAAGGAAAAAATTTAGGAAATGTTATTGCAGCAGCGGTACAGAAAGAGTTACAAAATCAAAAACGTTCAGGGGGCATTCTTAGCCCTTATGGAGCCGCATAATGGCAAAACAATATAGTTTTACAATAAGCACAGCAGATTTACAAAGTATTTTTGGAGACACTGGAAGAACTCAAACCTACGAAGTTAAAGCAGATAGAGGATTAAATCGCCAAGTAAGCTACTCTCTTTTAACTGCAAAATTTGGAGATGGGTACGAACAGCGAGCTTTAGACGGCATAAATACAAAACAAGAAAATATATCTATTTCATTTAATAACAGGGACTACAAGGAAGCAAATTTAATTGCTGCTTTTTTTGATCTAAAACAGGGTCTAAACTTTGACTTAAAAGTAACAAACACTTTATTTGACCCTGAAAATAGCACATCTGACGGAACGCCTGAAACAATTCGTGTTACTTGTGAAGGGTATAATTTAGTTTATTTACAAGAAAGTGCTGTGTCTATTCAAGCTACCCTTAAACGAGTATATGAGCCTGCTACCTAATGACAGATCTAATCGATACAGTACAGGAACTAGAAATTGATGACGCTTATATTGAGTTATTTGATCTTAATCTCGTTTGGTATAATGGCTCAACAAGTGTAACTCAAACTATTCACCTAATAGACGGTCTGGAAGATGGCGAATATAATTTAGTGATGCCTTATTTTAATGGCAGCACAAATGTATGGGCAGAGTATTTGGCCTGTCCTATAGCATTAGAGGGAGTCTCTATTGATAGTTCGGGAGCGATGGCTCGACCAACTTTATCAATTGCCAATGTTGTATCTTTAGCTAGAAATATTTCCGACTATCCAATAGCTTCTTCTAATACTGCTGCCGATGGAGAGACTAATTTTTCTGGAGGAGGCGGATACGATTCTGAAGAGGATACCTTACTGAATAGTTTAGGAATAACGTCGAATGAGCAAATTTTAGGCTCCAAAGTAACTTACAGAAAAACATTAAGAAAAAATACTTATGTAAAACTTGAGTCAAATTCTAATGCTGTATATTATGCATATACAGATAGAGAAACTCAACAAAATGGTATTGCCACAACAGACCCTGTTCCCTCTCCTAAAGAATTCCCGGTAGGAAAGTATATTCTTGATAGAGTGGCGGCAGAAAATAATCTTTTAGTACAGTTTGAGTTATCAAGCCCTTTCGATGTAGAGGGTCTACAGATTCCCAATCGTTATGTTATAGGAAAATTTTGCTCATGGGAGTATAGGGGTGCTTTAAATGACGATAATACTGTAAAAGATACAACAAAGTCTGGGTGTACTTGGAGCGGAGGAGGATATACTGTAGACGGTGCAAGCACTACGGCAAGGGCTGCGGATGATGTATGTGCAAAAACAATTCAAGCGTGTAAATTAAGATTTCATGGAGGTGCTAGTACGGCAAGCAGTATTCCTTTACCTTTTGGAGGATTTCCTGGAAGTCGTAAGTTTAAGTAATAATGATTGAAGAGATACAAGAGCATTTTAAAAAAGAATACCCCCGAGAGGGGTGTGGAATAATCGGAATTGTAAAAGGAAAGAAACGATGGTTTCCTTGTAGAAACGTAGCAGAAGATGAAGATGATTTTATACTTTCTTCAGAAGATTATTTTGATATAGTAAAACGTTGTGATATTTTGGCAATAGTGCATAGTCATCCGGATGCAAGCAATGAGCCTAGTATTACCGACACGAACTACTGTAATGCATTAGGAATACCTTATTGGATATTTAGCTATCCGGCGATGGATTTAAATATAGTAGAACCACAAAAACTTAGTCACCCTCTTATAGGTAGAGAGTACGAATTTGGGGTAAAAGACTGTTTTGAAGCCGCAAGAGACTGGTTAGCTAAAGAAAATATATCTATTCCTAAACGAGAGCCTTTTGAAGATGATTGGTGGAAAAAGGGATTAAATTATTTTTCAGAAAAAAGAATGAACGAGTGGAACTTTAAAAAGGTAGAAATTCCAGAAAAAAATGATGTACTACTATTTCAAATTCAATCTGATGTACCAAATCATTGTGGTATCTATTTAGGTAATAATGTATTTTTCCATCATGCAGAGCAACGTTTATCTTGCAGAGAGCCACTAAATGCTCTATGGTTAAAATATTTAGCAGGAGTTTATAGATATGATGCGTAAAGTTTATCTTGAGGGCGAAATGGCAGAGAGGTTTGGCTCTGAGTTTACTATTTATGCTGAGAGAATGTCTGATGTTTTTCGTTGTCTTGAATGTAACTTTCCCGAGCTTCGACAGTATCTTATCGATTGCCATGAAAAAGATATTGGATTTCTATGTCAAATAGGGCATAAAGGACTAGATGACGAAGAAGAACTTTTACTATCTTTGCAAGAGGGAGATGTTTATATATCTCCTCAGCCCGCAGGCTCTAAAAGTGCTTTGGGAAAAATACTTGCCGCAGTAGCTATTATAGCATTGGTATATTTTGCCCCTCAATTAATGCTTGCTTCGGCTAACCTTGGAGGGGCCGCAGGGTCTATTGGAATGTCTATAGCTGGTTTTACGATGGCAGCCACTCCGGTTTTAATAGGGGTTGCAGTAAACTTAGCACTTACAGGAATACAGCAGATGATGGCCCCCGACCCTTCTGTAGATACTCCAGATACTCCAATTGCAGAGAATACTTATTTATTTAGTGGTGCAGAACAAAACATTCTTGAAGGAGACCCAGTTCCTATAGTATACGGGCAACTCAGAATTCCGGGCAGACCTATAGGATTTGAGATTCGTAATAAAGAAAATGTATTTGCCAATTACTCTTTCGGGGGAGGAGCACAGGGAGGAGGACAGTTTGGTGGTGGTGGGCCGGGGTCAATCCAAACAAAGATTAAGTAGTAGAGAAAAATATGACAACTCCAGTAAAAAGTAATCAACAGCACATTTTTATTCATGACTCTTTGTCTGAAGGGCCCATTCAAGGACTCCTATACGGCTCTAGTTCTGTATTTTTAAATGGAAATAGACTTGCTCCTTTGTCATCAGACTCCGCTTTTGACCCCGTAAATGCTACTGCAACCGTCACAGGAACAGACTTAGAAATTACTAGTTCTGAGCTTATACCTTCAGGCATGATTGGTACTCCAAAAAATACCAACTATGTATCTCTTAGAAGTGCTGGTATTACAAAAACTAGTACAGGTGTGATACTAAATGACGATAATTCTTTTACTATTACTGTTGATACTGCTAACTCCTTTGACTCTTCTTGGGATACCTCCGATGCTCCTTTAAAAGTATTAGCTCTATATAATCCCCTAACAAAATCGATAATTGCTTTAGGAGAGGGGTCAGACCGTAATTCTAATAATGATCAAATTACTTTTACTCTTTTAGACACTTCATCAGCAAAAAATATTGAGATTCTGAGAGGAAGATCCTTCGAAGTAGCTCTCATAGAATTGGTTCCAATAGCTTCAATTGATTCTGCCACGGAAATTACATTAGAAAGTGCTCCCTCTTTAGGAAATGGCACTTATACTATTAGATTAACAGGATCTGAAACTTCTCCTAACGTTGAGGATGAAGAAGCAGAAAATCCTACCCCGGATTTTAAAGTTCAGTTTAGAAATGGTCATGGAATTCAATCACCTATTAATGAATTAAATGGTGTGGGTGGGGGAGTTTCTTGGACAGGAAATCCTGCTACAGATGTGGGAGGTGGGGGACCTACATTAAGGCAAATAGATTATAATAATACTGCAAACTTAGATAACTCGATACTTTCTTTAGTTTATAATTCTGGTACGGGTCAAGGCTATAAAACTGACCAGTATCCTAGTGGGGAAAGCTATGCACAAGCTTCTAACTCTCTACCTTCAATAATTAATGCACAGGCTTTTTGCGGAGGAACAGCTTCAAATATTCCCCTTCTTGACGAGATAAGAGTATCTATATCTTATAATAGCTTTATTGCTGTTGATACTACAAATGGAGATGAAAGGGAGAATGGTGCTGTATATCTTTTTCAAATAAGAAAGAAAACAAAAGTTGGGGACAGCTTTGGCCCTTGGAGACACGCATTCCGTTCGGAAGATATTGATGCAAATGGAAATAATATTCCCGTAGGTCAAGTCCCCCATCGAGGAAGAAACAAGAGCGCAGTTTCTTTCGAACATTTTATTGATTTAGACTTTATCAAACCTTTTGTAGATTTTCAAGTTAGAATAACTCGACTGACTCGTCACAAGGGAGGAGCAATTAAGCCAGGAAGCTCTTCGTATGCTGTGGGCGGTGCAAATATGGGAGGCACCGAAAATGATGGAGACCCTACTTTTACCCAAGGAGATGCAACTAGTACAATTAGTAATATTACTGGAATAAATAAAGATAGATTTTATTACCCATATACTGCTCATGCAGGAGTATTCTTAGACTCTAGAGAATTTAATAGTGTTCCAAAAAGAAGCTATGAAGTTAGGGGTTTAAAAGTAAAAATACCCACTGCCTATACTCCTAGAGAGTACTCAAGTGCTACTGAAACAAAAGGAGGCGTAGATTATTCAACTTCTGTATATGCTCAATTCTGGGATGGGAGCATGACAGATGACGAGTTTTATACTGATAATCCTGCTTGGATTTTTTACGATATTGTTACAAACGATCGATTTGGGGCGGGGGAATGGGTTGAGACTTCTGATATTGACGTATATTCTCTCTATAGAATCTCAAAATACTGCGATGAATTAGTAGAAGATGGCAAAGGGGGCTACGAACCACGATTTAGAGCAAATATATTCTTAGCTAAAGCTACTGATGCGTACAAAGTTCTAAAAGACATGGCAACTATCTTTACGTCCATGGTATACTGGATGGACGGTAAAATGACCACTGTCTTGGATTCTCCTTCCGATCCTGTATACAACTTTTCTCGTGCAAATGTTATTGATGGAAACTTTACATATGAAACTACAGGCAATAAAACTCGTGCGAATCAAGTAGTCGTAAGCTGGAATAATCCTGAAATAGGCTATGAGTTAACCACCTTAGTAGTGGAAGATAAAGAATCTATAATTCAGCTTGGAAGAATTGTTAAAGAAGAGGCTGTAGCTTTTGGCTGTACTTCTGAAGGCCAAGCAAAAAGATATGCTAAATGGAAACTTTTTACTGCAAAAAATCAGACAGAGGTAGTCTCTTTTCAAGCAGCCTTAGATGGAGCATTTATACGTCCCGGAGATGTAATAAATATTCAAGATGCTGCAAGATATGGGGCTAAGTATAGTGGTCGAATTGCAACGGTTGCCCAAGATATTAATAATTGTGTACTAACTTTAGACAGGAATTTAAATTTAGAAAATGGTACTTATGAGATTTCTGTTCTTATAACAGAGCCCGCGGCTTTCTATATAGGAAAAGAAGATATTACTATAGGAAGCACGACATATAGTAGGGGGGATAAAGTACTTCAAGCATATGTAGATACAGATGAAACAGCAAATGGAGGTACGAGAACTCTTCGAACTATTGATTCAGAAATACGCGCTTCCAATGCTTGGACTTCTGCTACTGGGGGTGAATTAATTGCTCTTACCTTCAAGGAGGAGTCTTATGTAGAAACTAAGTCTTTTACTATAACAGACCCCGGCGAAGTTACCACTAGTACTTTTGATACTTTGCCAAAGAAAAATACGGTTTATGTAATCCAAGAGACCGTGGGAAATAGCCCCAGTGTAGGCTCTGCTAAGCCATATAAAGTTTTGGGAGTCGCTCAAGATAGCAAAAATATTTATACTATTAGTGCAGTTGAATATTACTCCGAAAAGTATGATATAGTAGACGATCCGGATTCTACTTTTGATATTCCCGAAACGGTATTTCCTCCAGAAGGTGAAAATATAACGGACCCTACTTCTTTGTTTGTTCTTCAAAACTCTGATGCTACTCGGCCCGATGAAGAATTACGATTGCAGTGGGAGTACCCTGCTGTAGATAGCAACGGTTTAGAAACAGGAAGATTTTTAGATTCTTTCGAAATTTATAACAATATACCTGGGCAAGAAGATAGAATAATAACAGGAAAAAGGGCAAGAGCCTATACTTTTACAAATGTTCCTAATGGCACTTACACTTTTAGAGTTAGATCTATAAGTGTCTCTGGTAAACTATCCAACTGGGTAACAGCTCGTTATGTGGTAGATGATCCGTTTACAGATAATGTAAACAGAGTTAAAGGAATTCAAACAGAGGGTTTAACTACAAACTTTCCTTATATTACAAATCACATAGGAACAAATAGAGGTGTTTACGACACTTCAGGTTCTGTTACATATAATGCAAATGACATTGTAAGAGACGGCACTAATGGTTCTTTTTACTTTTTAGCGGGTTCTGACTCTAATGTAGGCCATGTTTCTGTATCGAATGATAACAGTAATTCTCCAGGTACTTGGAGAGCTTACGAACACGGTGTGCTTAAGTTTACAGATGAAAGTAGTAATGCCGTTTTAGCTCCAAGCAGATTTAGGAGTAACGACACCGTTTCTTTAACAGCCGGATATTCTTTAAACTGTAGCGTAATGGCTACTTTGGGCAGCGACTTTCCAGGAGTTCCTACCGCAAATCCAAAAGCTGCATATGTTGTTTTAGACCATAGCACTCAAGCGTTAAAATTAATAAAAGCAACCTTTGATGATAGCCTAAATCTTTTCTATTGGCAAGATTTAAATCAATATAGTCCTACAGATGCAAATGCTGTTTGGACTTCTCTAGCTGGCAGTGCCACTGTAGCAGCAGGGTCGAATAAAGTAGTAGGAACTAATACTACTTTTACTTCACTAAATAACTTAAATAAGTTAAAGTTTGATGATGGAACAGTAGTAGAGGGGGCAAGGGTAGCTTATATAGAAAGCGACACAGTTCTTTACTTAAATAGACCTCTTGATAGTGACAATGGTTTTAGTGGCACTGTACGAGTTCAACAATATGCTCCAGATTTTCGTAAAGATGTTATCCTTGGTCAAGTATTTTATAATACAACCACTGAAGCCTATAAATTTGTTAACTTTCTAACTCTTGACCCTTCTCTCGCAGCAGGCCGCTCAGTATTTCTTGATACAAATACTGCATACGTTCAGTTTGATTTAAAAGCAACTCCAGAACCAGTATTGTTGCCAGATGAGTTAATTGTAGATGCAACCGCAACAGGATACGAGCAGCCTCTATTTAAAATAACTTATAATACTGCAGACTCTGCTTTTGAAGCTGAAGATACTGGATATAGTGCTCCCAGTGGAAGTAATCCTTTTAAATATGAAAAAACAATTTATATCTACGATGAAGATGATCTGCTTTCTTATGGAAGTGGAAGTGCTTATGGAATTCAAGTAGATGTAATAGAAGGAAAAGACCCCGGAAATTCTGATAAATACTCTACGGATACTTTAGAAATTCCAAAAGTAGAAGATGTAGCAGCAGGTTCAGGTGCAAAAATAGTCAATCTGGAGCTGGAAGATTATAGTATTGTATATGATGCTGATGGAGAAAATCCTCAGTTTAATAATTCAAGTGGAAACGCAGGCGATATTACAATTACGGCCACAGCTTCTACAGGATTTGCGAATCCTTTATTTAGATTTACAATAGATGGTACTCAAGGCAATTGGGTTTCTTCCGCAAGTAATATTTCTACCGAAACGTATACTGTTCCTACTAATATTTCTACATGGGGTTCAGGCACAGGAGGTACCCGTGTATTTAGTGTAGAAGTTGCAGAAGAACCTACTTCTTGGACCCAAGGAGTAAATGATCCTACTGAAATAGAGGCAAGCGATAGTGCCAGCCTACTTGCTGTTCAGATAGGTCAAGGTGGTCTAGCAATAGTGCTATCAAACCCCACTCACTCTCTTACTGCTGATGATACTGGAGTTGTTTCTAGTAACACTGGTTCTGGCACTACTATTGAAGTATTTTCAGGAGGTGTAGGATTAGATTATGTTACATCAAGCCCGACTTTGGGTCAATGGACAATTTCAAGTATAAGTGATACTGGCGGCGCTGACATTACTCCTGGTACTCCTACTACGTCAGGATCAGGACCAGTAGTGGCGAATGTGCCCGACCATACCTTTAGTTCAGTAAACGCACTTGACGACCAAGAATCAATTACTTACGCTATTGAGGTTCCCCAAGGGGCAGGTAAATCTGATTTAACAGCAACAGCAGTACAAACCTTCAGTCTTGCAAAAGCAGGAGTAAATGGTAATCCAGGCTCTTCCGCAAGTATTGTATTTTTATATGCGGCAGCAGAAAATCGACCGAGTGAGCCTCAATCAAGCTTTCCAGATATAAAAGTTGATCTGGCTACGGGTACAATTGTAACAGACTCAAATATAACTGGATATTATACGGAAGGTACCTCGGGTGGAACAAATAATACTGATCCTGCAGCAGATTGGTATACTACGGCAGCAGGAACTAGTCCTACTTCAACTGAAAAAGTTTGGGCTATTGCTGCAACAGCAAATGGAAGTGGTGCGTATGACCTTATCGAATATAATGAGTGGTCAGATCCTCCAACTCAATTTACGGGAATTGATGGATATAATCAAGCAACTATTGTTCTTTACCAACTAAGCAATGATGATGCAAATGCTCCCAATGATCCAACCGAGTCCCTTTCGTATAATTTTGCAAATGGTAGTTTGAGTACTGAATCATCAACCCCCACAGCGACTGTTTTAAATGGGTGGGGCGAATCTAGGCCGGCTCCGACTCTTAGTCAGAAATATTTATGGAGAATTAGCGCAGCCGCTATCTCGAATGTAGAGACTGATTCAATAAATACAGGGGACTGGTCTACTGCAATAATTGATAATGCTTTTCCTTCAACTGCGAAACAGCTATCTTTATCTACGAGCGCACAAAACTTTGTATTGCGAAAAAATAATACTATTGAACCTTCTTACATTGCAATTACTGCAAATAGACAAAATATCGGAACAACCGCTGCAAGCTGGAGTTCGAGTGCAGATTTGTATGCTGCAGCCACGGGCGGCAATCCTATAAATCAATCAACTTTTACGGGAGATACTGTATATTTAAGAAGCAGTTCCGTATCTTCTCCAACCACAACTTCTGTAAGTGTTTCAGCAAGTGTTTCATTTGATGGAACAACTTACTCAGATAGTGAAACTATTGAAAAACTTATTGATGGTGGAGAAGCAATTACTGTTTCTTTATCAAATGATAATTTTACAGCCTCTGCTGACAATGATGGTAGTAACCCTGTTATGAACGGCTCTGGCACAAGTTTATCTGTTTTTGAAGGTGCTACTTATCTTACATACAATAGTACGGCTAATACTAATCAAGGTCTGTCAAACGGGGAATGGAGAATCACTGGAGGTCCTTCAAGTAGTGCGGGAATTGTCCCTGCAACACCTTCCGTTTCAAATAATACAACTTTAGTTTATGGAGATGCAGGGGCAGGCAGTGGAAATTTTGGCGGAACCGGAAACAGTGGAACCCTTGTCTGGACAATCGCGGCAAAAACTCAGAGAGGAGATATTGTTGCAGGAATATCAAAAGTTCAAACTTTTAGTAAGTCTAAAACTGGCGCTGTTTCTACTACTCCAGGCCCTGATGGAGTTGATGGAGATGCTGGATTACGAGAAGTTAGTACACTAATATATCATCAAAACGGAGTACTTCCTTCTATAAATGGAACCTATACTCCGCCCTCAATAAGTACTACAAATAATAATGTAGATACAGTTTTTGATTTTGATAGTTTTTCGTTCACTGCGGGAGCCCCGCCTAATTGGAGCTTTAGTGCACCTAACTTTGAGCCTTTAGATAGTAATGGAGATTTTTACAAATATTACGCTGCTACTATGGTTGCCAAAGAGGGGTATACTACTGATGCAAATGGAGTAAAAACAGGAACTGGAGATACTTCTGGTACCGGTGGCTCTATTAGCTTTATTAATGTACGACAAACAATAGCTTTCGAAGGTCTTGTAACTTTTTCTGGCAGGACTCTTAAATGGGATAGTGCTGACTATGAATTTAACTATACAGCTATTGATGGTGCTTGGATAACTACAGGTAAGGTTACGGGGCCTAACTTAGGATATTTAAATAATAATGCAGGAACTACTAGTACCGATGCGAATGGAGTTGTAACCACTACCTCCGGCCCCGCTAGTCTAGCTCCTAGTAATGGTCAGATTACTTATACAAGTAGTGGAATGGAAATAGATTTTATAAATTCTAGAATTTTAAGTACAAACTTTTATGTTAATCCATCTATTACTGGTGGCGCCCCGCTAGCAGGCTTTAAAGGAAATCTAGAGGTACAAGGAAGTAGTACAGTTACTGGCACTTTAAAAGTAGGTTCAGGAACGAATACAGGCATAACTCTAAGTCCTGCTGGTACAAATAACGTAGATGGAGAAATAATTGTGGGAGGCGGCTCCGGGAGTGTAAAGATTGAAGGAAGTGGTCAAAGAATTGTAATTACTGATGGCAACTCAGTTGAACGAGTAATCCTAGGAAAGCTATCTTAATACCACCAAAAAAATAAAACTTGACATAAAATGTCCCCTTTGTTATAATTTCATCATGGAGAGATTTAAATGAGCGCAGCTACTTACAACTTATTCATTGACCAAGGATCCGACTTTGCTATTGACTTAGTAATTAAGGAAAATGGTTCCACCATGGATTTGACCAATTACTCCGGTCGTGGGCAACTGCGCTCAGCTCATGAGTCTACTACGATAGCAGGGTATTTTAAAGTCACAAAAACAAATCCCACCGGAGGGGCTTTAAAAGTAGAAATTCCAAATGGAGACTGGACCGACTCTGAAGGCACTGCTCAGCAAGGGAGCAAAGATATTCCTGCCGGACAGTATGTCTATGATTTAGAAATTTTCACTAATGCAGATGCAGTAGTAAAAAGAATTATGCAAGGAACTGCTACAGTTAATCCAGAAGTGACTAGATAATGGCCGGACCTACAACAATCGAAGTTACTGAAAACATAACTACAATTACAGCCACTGGAGATCAAATTTCAATTGATCTCACCGATGATGTAACTACTATAGAAGCATATAATTTAGCAGTGCCTACTGCGGTACCTGGAGTTATTGATGCATCTAGTGTAACTGTAAGTGCTTATAATACAATTTCTGGAGGTTTTTTAGATACAGCTCTAAAAGAGCTTGCAGATCAAAGTTTTCGTGGAAGTTCGACTCCCACTACAAATGTAGAAGAGGGCGATACTTGGTACGATACTTTAAATGATATTTTTTACGTTTACCGGACAATCAATGGTATCACAGACTGGTACCCCCTGCTTGCAACTCAAGTAGATAGTCGATTAGACGGAGGGGCCTTTTAAGGCTGCTGGAGACCATTTAAATGGCCACTACTCAAACTATTCAAATTAAGCGCAGTACAACCACCGCCGCTCCCAGTACTAGTCTAGCGGCAGGCGAACTCGCGTATTCAAGTAACTCTGATAAACTTTTTATCGGGCATCCTGATGGAACCACTGGTAATATTGTAATTGCATCTACCGCTCCTCTTACAGTCGGAGGCGATTCAGGTACTGATGTAACAATTAATATTCAAGATCTTCTTGATATTACTGGTGATACTGGTATTACTACTACTATTGCTAAGTCAGGAACTACAGCAACACTTAGTGTAGATCTTGACGATACTGCTGTAACTCCTGGAAGTTATGGCTCTTCTACTGCGATTCCTACTTTTACGGTCGACCAGCAAGGTCGTTTGACCGCAGCGGGCACTGCTTCGATTACTACAAGTCTTACTATTCAATCTGACGACGCGGTGGACAATGTTGTAGCTCTTGCTACAGATAAGTTAAAGATTCTTGGTGGAACCGGTATTACTACAAGTAACACTGGTGATGATGTAACAATTACTGGAGATGATGCTACTACATCTACAAAAGGTATTGCATCTTTTAGCTCTGCAGATTTTTCTGTTTCTTCAGGAGCGGTTAGTATTGCAACTGGAGGAATTTCAAATACTCAACTTGCAAATGACTCTACATTCCTTGGAAGCACAGAACTTACTTTAGGCGATACGACAGGCACTACATCCACTATTGATGGCATGCAAGTTATTCATGGTATTGATGGTTCGGGCACGGATGTTGCAGGTACAAATCTTACTTTAAAAGCGGGTGCGGGTACTGGAGCAGGTGCGGGCGGTTCAATTATTTTCCAAACTGCTGATGGTGCTACAAGCGGTACAGGTGTAAATTCATTTACTTCTGCAATGACAATTGCAGACGATGGTGCTGTAACAATCGCGGGTGATCTTACTGTAAATGGTACAACTACTACGGTAAATTCAAACACTGTAGAGATTGGCGATAATATTATTCTTCTCAATCGTGATGAAACGGGTACTCCTTCGCAAAATGCAGGTATTGAAATTGAGAGAGGCACAGCAACAAATGTTTACTTGCGTTGGAATGAGACTTCTGACATTTGGCAAGTATTTGAGCCCGATCCCAATAATAGTAATACTTTAACTACTGCTAACTTGTTGACAACAGTAAACTTTGAGACTCAGATTACGACACTCGACGGCGGCACGTTCTAAACAATATAATCCTTCGCGTATATACGCAGTTTTAAAGAGGGAGCCATATGGCACAGACGATTAAATTAAAGCGTTCTGGTACTCAGGGCGCTGCACCTACTACATCGAATTTAGCACTCGGCGAAGTTGCAATCAACACCTATGATGGCAAAATGTACATCAAAAAGGACGTTGGTGGTACTGAGTCTATTGTAGAGATTGGAGGAAGTGGAGCAGATTCAGTCTCTTATTTAGAAGCTGGAATGATTGAGTATGAGTATACTGCCACTTCCAGCCAAACTACTTTTTCTGGCTCTGATAATAATAGTGCAACTCTTTCCTATACAGCAAACTCTATCATAGTATTTCTTAATGGAGTATTTCAAGATGATGGAGTTGACTATACGGCGACAAATGGCACCTCTGTAGTATTTACTTCGGCTCTTGCTGCGAACGATGAAGTTCGCATAGCTGCATTTACAAATGTAACAACTACTGGTACTTTGCAGGATCCTACAAAACTTGATGCAATTACTACTGTAAATGCTCAGGCTGCGTATAGTCTTACCTTAAATTCGTCTGCGTACACTCCTTCTTCTGAAACTGCTCTTATTGTATCTCTTAACGGCATAACCCAGGAGCCCGGCGACTCTTTCACAATTTCTGGCTCTACAATTACATTTGATCCTGCGCTCGTAACAGGCGACGTGGTCGACTATATCGTAGATATGGGTCGAGCCGTTACAATTGGTGAGTATAGCGGAGATTTAGCAGTTGGTGGCGAACTTGAAGTTACTGGGGATATCATTGGTGACCTTCGAGGTGCTATATTATTTAAGGCACAAGCAGGTGAAGCACTCTCGAAAGGAGATGTTGTTTATATTTCTGGAATTTCTGGAAATACTACAGTAGTTTCTAAAGCAGATGCAGATGATTCTGCTAAGATGCCTGCATTTGGTGTTGTAGCTGCTGCAGCGTCTTCCGGCAATCCTGTAGATATTTATACCTTTGGTACTTTATCAGGGTTAGATACTTCTTCTTTTTCGGAAGGAGACGAGCTTTTTGTTTCTACCACAGCAGGTTTATTAACAAATTCTGCTCCTACAGGAGAATCTGCACAAATTCAAAAGATTGCAAAGGTTACTCGTTCTGATAATTCTGCTGGTTCAATTAAAATTATGGGTGCTGGCAGAAGTAATGCTACTCCGAATCTTGATGATGGCGATATATTTATTGGAAATGCTTCAAATCAAGCTGTAACTGCATCTTTAAATACAAAAATAGAAGATTACTTAGACGCGGGCACTTCTACACCTTCTTTCTCCACTATAAATTCTGGAAATATTACTACTACTGGCTATATTGCTGGACCTTCTACATTTACTATTGACCCTGCGGCTGTAGGCGATAATACTGGTACTCTTGTAGTTGCGGGTAATTTACAGGTTGACGGCACTACCACCACAATTAACTCGACTACAATGACAGTCGATGATTTGAATATTACTCTTGCAAGTGGCGCGGCCAACGCAGCCGCTGCAAATGGTGCTGGTATTACCGTTGATGGTGCAAGTGCTACACTAACTTACAATGGTACAAATGACGATTGGAATTTTAATAAAGGATTAAATGTAACCGGAAATTTAACCTCTACAGGCATCGACGATAACGCTACAAGCACTGCGATTACTATTGATAGCAGTGAGCGTGTAGGGATTAAAGCCACCTCATTAAATGCAAATTTAGAAATTTCTGGCAATACGACCACCGGCGGCGAAGATGTAGTTCAGTGGAATAACTCAAATGGCGTCAACAAAGGAATGCTCCAGCTTTCATCGGCTGGCGGCGGTCAAATTCAGTTAAGAGATGCTGGCAATACTGTAGATGTACAAATTTCCAGCACAACTGATTCTTATTTTAATGGCGGCGATGTTGGTATTGGTACTACGAGTCCTGCGGAGACATTGCATGTTGAAAATGCCAGCAATAACGCAATACTTTTAAATGCCCCTGCAAACAGATACAACTCAATAGGTTTTCAATCAGCAGGTACAGATAAATGGTGGTTAGGCAGGGCTGATAGCGATCAAATCGCTGGTGATGCGTTTTTTATTGGTGCAGACGCTGGCAATGCAACCGATGCGGGCGGGCTGTCAGCAAAACTAGTTATCAATTCATCTGGCAATGTTGGTATTGGTACTAATAGTCCTAATGCTTTGTTGCATGTTAGTTCAGCAGGTAATGGTGAAATAGAAGTAGAAAGAGTTAGTGGTGCGCTAATCAATATTCAAGCTCAAGCAGGTGTTGGCGTCATAGGAACCGATAGCAACCACGGTTTGCGCTTAAAAACAAACGGCTCGGTACGAGCTACAATTACTGCTTCTGGCAATGTTGGTATTGGTACTACGAGTCCTGCCGATGAATTAGAAATAGAAGGCGCTGACCCAGCAATTCGTTGGGATGACACATCTGCAGGAGGTTATGCTAGATTAGAAGCTACGAATGGTTCTATGGTTTATGAAGCAGATCAAGGAAATACTGTAGGAAATAGTACTCATATTTTTAAAGTTGATAGCGATGAAAAAATGCGCATTACCTCTAGCGGCAACGTTGGTATTGGCACTACGAGTCCTGCAAGTGCCCTTGAGCTTGAAGGCGTAGGTAATGCTACTAACATAACGTTAGATAACACTACTGCTACTACGGGGCGTTCATACTCCATACGGTCAGGAAATACAGGTAATTTAGACTTTTATGACAACGATGCTACAACCGCGCGAATTACGATTAATTCTTCAGGCAACGTTGGTATTGGCACTGCGAGTCCTGACAGGGTGTTTCATGTTAGCCGTAGTTCTGCCTCTGTTGTTTCTGGCAAGTTTGAAAGCGCATCGACTAGCGGTTCTCAGATTCTTTTCAAAGACGCAGATACTACTACTAATGACTTACAGGTTCGCATTGGCTCTGATGCTAATGACCTTGTGCAATATGCTGGCGGCTCCGAACGTATGCGTATCGACTCTAGCGGCAACGTTGGTATTGGAGAGTCTTCTCCAGAAACAAACTTACATATAACTTCTGCAACCAAAGATAGTACAGTTTTAAAACTAGAAAACTATTTATCAACAACGAATGGCTCCTCTTATGATAACTACCAAGAATTAAAATTTGTTGCGGCGGCCGCTGACCAAAATGCGGCAGGTATAAGACATCACGCAAATGTTTGGAGTACTGGCCATTCAGCACTTTCTTTCTGGACTAGTGAACATGGGGGTTCTTATGCCGAGCGTATGAGAATTGATGGAATAGGTCACATTGGTATGGGAACTAGTCCGCTTTCGACCGCAAAACTTACATTAGGTGGAACTAGTACTTCATATAGTGCCACTTTATTGTTTGATAATAATACAACAGGTGGCGCTGAATTCTTTATGTTAGCTTCTGATAATACTTGGTCAGCAGGAGCAAATAAATTTTTAATGGGACATGGCGCGCCGTCGAGTAGCAATGTCGATTTAGCAATTACAAGTGACGGCCACGTTGGTATTGGTACTACGAGTCCAAGTGTCCAATTTGAAGTAAAAGACGACACTACTTGGGATACAGCTCATTTTATGGGCGGGTCTACAGTTGGTGCTGGTTTAACTTTAGATGCTACAGATACAGGCGCCAAATGGAGCCTTATCGCTCAAGGAACTACTGGCGGAGGAAATGATAATAATCTTGGGTTTCATTTAACAAACGCTGGTACGAGCGGAGAAAGTGCTGGCTATAAATTTGTTATGACTCCAGTGGGTAATTTTGGTATTGGTACTACGAGTCCTAACTATCTTCTGCACATAAACCGAAGCACTAGCGCAGGAAGCTGGGTGCAGTTTACTAACTCTACTACTGGGACAGGAGGTAGTGCTGGAGCTTTGGTAGGCATTGACTCTAACGAAGATGTTAGAATTCTCCAGTATGAAGCAAAAGCTATAGAACTTCATACGTCTGCTACAGAACGTATGCGTATCGACTCCAGTGGTAACGTTGGTATTGGTACGAGTTCTCCTGTTCGTCCTCTTCACATACACCAAGCTTCTAACTCTCAGATGCAATTTACTGATGATACGTCAGGGTCTGCTAATACTGATGGCTTAAGAGTAGGGTGGAACGGCACTGAAGGACAACTCTATTTGTTTGAAAATGCGGCTCTTCGATTCGCAACAAATGATTCAGAGCGTATGCGTATTACAAGCGATGGTTTTTTGCTAGTTGGTACAACATCAACAACTGTAAATACAACTAACTTTGGGACAAGAATCGGAGGCTCGAATTCTTCCACTTTAAAGTCTTTCCGTAACGCAGGGGGAGGAAGTACTTGTTGTGCTTTTGGCGGAAATGCTGGTGAAGCCAAAGTTATGGGTGATGGCGACTTACAAAACACAAACAACAGCTACGGTAGTATTTCTGATGAGCGCGTTAAGTCAAACATTGTAGATGCCTCATCACAGATTGATGACATCATGGCTGTGCAAGTTAGAAGCTATACGCTCAATGAAACAGACGATACGCACATTGGTGTCGTTGCTCAAGAGCTTGAAGCCTCTGGAATGTCTGGACTTGTTAAGACTAACGATGAAGGCATGAAGTCAGTCAAGTACAGCGTCTTGTACATGAAGGCCATCAAAGCCCTACAAGAAGCAGTAACACGAATTGAAACACTTGAAGCCGAAGTATCGGCACTAAAAGGAGAATAAACTATGGCACACAACTGGACTATATCCGCAATGGATTACAACGTATCACAAGACGGTCACACCAACGTAGTGACTACCATACACTGGCGCTGTTCAAAGGAAGACGGCGACAACTCTGGTTCTTCCTACGGGACTGTAGGACTCGAAAGCCCCGGCGAGTCTTTTATCGAGTGGGCTAATATTACCGAAGAAACTGCCGTTGGGTGGGCTAAGGCCACAATGGGCGACGATGAAGTAGCCGCTGTTGAAGCCGCTATCGACGCACAGATCGCAGAACAGGCTAACCCGACTCACAGCTCTGGGATACCTTGGTAAGGAGTATACAAAATGTCAAAATCGAAGGGCAGACGGTTAGCAGAGTGGCTAAGAAATCTTGATAGTAATTCGAAAGCGTCTTCTGATACTATTGCAGATGGTAGTATTTCTACGGCTAAATTACAGACGGATGCGGTTACCAACGCAAAAATTGCGGATGGAGCTGTTCATACTGCAAATCTTGCTGATGCAAATGTAACTTTTGCAAAACTGCATACTGATGTAACAATTACTTCGTCTACGGGAATTAGTGGTTCAAATGATAATGATACTACTGTTCCTACAACTGCGGCCCTGATTGACTATGTAGGTACTCAAATTCAAACAAAAGATAACTCTGATGAAATTACAGAAGGCTCTACGAATCTTTACTATACAGACGCTCGTGTAGCAAGTTATCTTTCTACAAATGGATACGGCACTTCGAGTAGTATTATTGCTTCAATTACTGACAGCGCACCCACTACTCTTGATACACTAAATGAATTGGCTGCAGCCCTGGGTGATGATGCTAACTTTTCTACAACGACAGCGACATCATTAGGTAATCGTTTAAGAATTGATACAGCTTCTCAGGGTTTAACTGGAACACAACAAACAAATGCACTAACTAATCTTGGTATTACAGCAACTGTTGCGGAACTTAATTATGTAGATGGTGTAACTAGTAATATTCAAACACAGCTCGATGCAAAAGGCACATCGTCGTTTAGTGGCGCTTATGCTGATTTGACTGGCAAACCAACTATCCCAACGAATAACAACCAGCTAACGAATGGTGCTGGTTATATTACTTCTTTTGACATTACAACTCAAACTGACTCAAAGTATTTAAGAAGTGATACTTCCGATACTTTTACAGGAAATCTTACAATTGCGTCAGGTAGTTTAACTCTTCCTGGAGGATATAATTTGCAGTGGGGAGCAGGATATAACAGTGGAAAGTCGACTATATGGTCTGACGGAACTGCAAGTATTATTCGAATGGCTCCAACTGGAAATAGCTCTGGAAAAACTTTCGAACTAACTGCAACTGATAATATTTCTTACACACCTTTACTTATTGATGCAGATTGGGATACGGGTTCCTATATTGAAGCTCTTACACTTTACGGCACATACCCTTCTTATGCATTTCGTAGTA
>Ga0181575_10000392_pt1 | contig 32061 bp, 28 predicted proteins | sample 101ome_23_FD_145599 | JGI IMG/M metagenome (GOLD analysis project Ga0181575, IMG submission 145599) | Coastal salt marsh microbial communities from the Groves Creek Marsh, Skidaway Island, Georgia - 101411CT metaG (spades assembly) | ecosystem: Environmental > Aquatic > Marine > Intertidal zone... | reverse complement strand
ATCGTGTCTTCGGGAAGCAGCTTGCCTTCAGTTGCCAGAGCAACCTGGTTCGACAGCATGGTGCCGACAACGCGATTGATGTTGATGACTTCTGATTCGATGTGTACGGTTTCACCGTTTTCGAGCGCAGGTTTCGCCTGCTCGATCAGGTAGTTGTCCAGCGCCTTGTCGAGTCCGTGATCCTGTTCGATCGTCTGGTAGACCTCGGTGCCCTCGTAAACAATTTCAGCGGGCGTCAGGATGCTGGAAAGATCAATGCCCTTGGTCTTCCAGTGATCAACCACCTCGCGGGTATGCAGCAGTTCGACGCGGCCGATCATCTCGTTGACGGTGCGGACACCGAGTTTCGCCATGATCTGGCGCAGTTCCTTGGCAACCATGAAGAAGTAGTTCACGACGTGATCTGGGCTGCCGTTGAATTTCTCGCGCAGCTCAGGGTCCTGTGTTGCGATGCCGACAGGGCAGGTGTTCAGGTGACACTTGCGCATCATAATGCAGCCCAGCGTGACCAGCGGTGCAGTGGCAAAACCGATTTCCTCTGCGCCGAGCAGCAGTGCCATAGCGACATCACGGCCGGTCTTGACCTGTCCGTCCGTCTGCAGCACAACCCGCGAGCGCAGATTGTTCATAACCAGTGTCTGGTGGGTTTCGGCGATGCCGAGTTCCCAGGGCAGACCGGCATGTTTGATGGAGGTGAGTGGTGACGCACCGGTGCCGCCGTCGTGCCCGGCGATCACAAGATGATCTGTTTTCGCCTTGGTGACACCGGCGGCAATCGTACCGACGCCGATTTCAGAACCAAGCTTGACGCTGATCCGCGCCTGCGGGTTAGCGTTTTTCAGATCGTGAATCAGCTGGGCAATATCCTCGATAGAATAAATATCGTGATGCGGCGGCGGGCTGATGAGACCGACGCCCGGGGTCGAGTGACGCATCTTTGCAATCACGTTGTCGACCTTGTGGCCTGGCAGCTCTCCGCCTTCACCAGGCTTGGCGCCCTGGACTATCTTGATCTGCAGTTCGTCAGCGTTGGCAAGATACCAGATAGTGACGCCGAAGCGGCCGGAAGCCACCTGCTTGATGGCCGAGCGCTTGGAATCGCCATTCGGTAATGGCTTGAAGCGCTCCGGGTCCTCACCCCCTTCGCCAGTGTTGGATTTGCCGCCCAGCCGGTTCATGGCGACTGCCAGGGCCTCGTGGCTTTCTGCTGAGATAGAGCCAAAGCTCATGGCGCCGGTACAGAAGCGCTTGACGATCTCCGCAGCGGGTTCAACCTCTTCGATATCGATGGGCTCGTCAGCGTAGTTGAAGTCAAGCAGACCGCGGAATGTGGCATTGCGTGTGGCAACCTCGTTCGCGTGGTTGGCGAACTGCCAGTAGGCATCCTCGTTATTGGTGCGGGTTGCGACCTGCAGGTTGGCGATCGTCTCGGGATCCCACATGTGGGTATCGCCACCCCGGCGCCAGTGAAAATCGCCCGGGTTTGGCAGCACCGGGATCAGATTCTCGCCCCGGGCCGGGAAGCCAAGCTCGTGGCGCAGCTGCATTTCTTCTAACAGTACATCGAAGTTGACGCCCTGTACCCGGCTGGCGGTGCCAACGAAGCAGCGATCAATGATTTCTTCGGCGAGGCCCACTGCTTCAAAAATCTGCGCGCTCTTATACGACTGCAGGGTAGAGATGCCCATTTTGGCCATCACCTTCAGCATGCCCTTAGCGACACCTTTCTTGTAGGCGGCAACGATGCTGTGAATATCCGGGTAGTCGGCGTTATTCAGCAGACCCTCCTGCTGTGCTTGCCAAAGGGACTCGAAGGCAACGTAGGGGTTGATGGCGTCGGCGCCGTAGCCGACCAGCAGGCAGTGGTGGTGAACTTCGCGGGCTTCACCGCTTTCGACCACAATGCCGATCTGGGTTCGCTTCTCGGTGGCCACCAGGTGATGGTGAACAGCACCACAGGCGACGAGCGACGACAGTGCCATACGATTCTGGCTGATGGCCCGGTCAGACAGGACGATCAGCGAGTAGCCGTCGGCAATAGCCTGGGTCGCTTCATCACAGATGCGGTCAATGGCTGCCATCATGCCGGCTTTGCCTTCGGCCTTGTTGAATGTGATGTCGATGGTCTGGGTTTTCCAGCCTCGTTCGTTCATGTTCTTGATGCTGTCGATCTCGGCATTTGACAGGATCGGGTGCGGGACACTGAGGCGGTGAGCCTGCTCTTCCGTGGTATCAAGCAGATTGCCCTCCGGCCCGATGAAACAGGCCAGAGACATGACGACTTCCTCGCGAATTGAGTCGATCGCAGGGTTGGTGATCTGCGCGAACAATTGCTTGAAGTAGTCGTAAATCATGCGTGACTTATCGGACAGGCAGGCCAGGGCAGAGTCATTGCCCATGGATCCGAGTGGATCACGTGCTTCGGTGACCAGCGGCAACAGCATGAACTGCATAGTCTCAACGGTATAGCCGAAAGCCTGCATGCGCTGCACCAGAGTTTCCGGTTCATAGTTGAGTTCGGCACGGGTTGCGGGCAGGTCACTCAACTCGAGTTTCTGCCGGGCGAGCCATTCTCCATAGGGGCGCCGGCCAGCAATGTCTGACTTCAGTTCTTCATCCGGGATCAGGCGGCCCTCAGAGAAGTCGACCAGGAACATCTTGCCTGGTTGCAGCCGGCCCTTGATCTTTACGTTCGCGGGGTCAACAGGCAGCACGCCGACCTCGCTGGCCATAATGACTTTGTCGTCATGCGTGACGTAATAGCGTGAAGGACGCAGACCGTTGCGATCGAGTACAGCGCCAATGTAGTGGCCGTCAGTGAATGCGATCGATGCCGGACCGTCCCAGGGTTCCATCAGCGCAGAGTGGAACTCGTAGAAGTCTTTTTTGGCCTGGGGCATGTTTTCGTCTGCCTGCCAGGCTTCAGGAATCATCATCATCACGGCTTCCTGCAATGACCGGCCTGACATCAACATAAACTCCAGGACGTTGTCGAAAGTACCGGAGTCTGAGAAATCTGGTTCAGCGATCGGGAACAGGTCCTTGATGTCATCTCCAAAGTAGGATGAGTGCACCACACCCTGCCTCGCGGTCATCATGTTTTTGTTGCCACGCAGAGTATTGATTTCACCATTGTGGCTCATAAAACGCTTCGGCTGCGCTCTGTCCCAGCTGGGAAACGTGTTGGTGGAGAAGCGGCTGTGGACCATGGCCAGGTGCGATTCGTAATCTGAGTCTTCGAGATCCGCATAGAACGGGAACAGCTGGCTTGGTGTCAGCATCCCCTTGTAGACGATAACGCGGGTATTCAGACTGCAGACATAAGTCATGTCAGCTTGTTTGAGATTGGACCGGCGCTTTGTTTCCTCAGTGAAGCGGCGACGGATCAGGTACAGGATCCGATCGAAAACATGGCTCTCTGCCTGCGCACCGACAACCACTTGCTCGATAAAGGGCATGCAGTCTCTTGCGGCCGGGCCGACATCAGCTTCGTCCGGCCTGATCGGGACTTCGCGGAAGCCAAGGAAATCCTGGCCGGCCTCGGTAATGAGACGGGCAAGGGTATCTTTGCAAAACTGTCTTTCAGTCTCATCCTGCGGTAGGAAAACGTTGCCGACCGCGTAAGCTTCAGGCTCAGGCAGCTCGATACCTTGTTCGGCCAGGACCTTCTGGAAAAACCTGTGGGGTATTGCTGTCAGGATACCGGCGCCATCACCGGTGTTTTCCTCAAAACCGCAGCCACCCCGGTGATCCATGCGGGAGTTGATATGGTAGGCATCCGTCATGATCTCGTGGCTGGGCACACCCTTGATGTTGGCGACGAAGCCGACACCACAGGAGTCTTTCTCCTGGGCCGGGTCATAGAGGCCGTTTGGGGCGGGGAAACCTATCCTGCCGTCGATACGCTTGTTATTCATAGAGTCGACTCGTTACAAAGCAATAGCCCGCCGGCTGGTTGATACATCCAGCATCAAGAAACCAGACGAGGGTCGGAGCGGGCCGGAAAAGATACCATTCACCCCCTGAAAGTCAAGGGTATAGGCACGGTGCACGCCAATTGTTTGGGGCGTAAAGGATTGTTTTTAAAGGATTTGTGAATACTGGAGATAAACTGGAATGGTGGGTTATAGGTGTCGCAGATAGGCATCGGGGTCTTTGAGGAAAGCGCGCATGATCTGGACGTGTTCGACGTCTTCCCAGTCGACGTTATTGATCGTCATACCATCGAGGTTGTAGAGCGTCGCACCGGGGCAGGCCATGAGTATGGGCGAGTGGGTGGCGATGATGAACTGGGCACCGCCATCGACTGCTTCCAGCATGATCGACAGCAGGCTCAGCTGGTGAATCGGGGACAGTGGGGTTTCCGGTTCGTCCAGCAGGTAGAGCCCCTTGCCGTGGACCCGCTGCTGGATCAGGTTGACAAACCACTCGCCGTGGGAGCGGGCATCCGGGTTCTCACCGTAGCGGGCCTCAAGCGCATTGCGCTGGCCACGGACCGTCCCCTTGGCGAGATCACGACCGTAGCCGGTCAGTTCCCTGTCGTAAGCGGCCTCCAGTTCTTCCAGCTCATTCAGGTTTGACTGCAGGGCGCGAGTAAAGCCGATGGCATCCTCTGCGCGAAAGAACAGGCGAAGCTTTGGACTGGTCGAGCGGACAAACTTTAGCTTCTTTGCCAGCGCCCTTGCAGGTGCCAGCAGTGGATCCCGCGCCACATCAGTAGCACCAACAGCCGGGCATTGCATCCCGCAGGCAATTGCCTCGAGCAGCGACGACTTGCCGCAGCCGTTCTCCCCAACGAAGATGGTCACCGGGGCTGTGAACTCAAGTGACTCGAGTGTCGCTATCGCGGGCACGGTGAATGGGTAAACGTCCGGTAGCGCCGTGGCCTGCAATTCTATGCTGCGTAGAAACATGGAAAGATTCTACACCCTTCCTTTATAATCGCGGGCCCGAGGAATTCCCGTTCAAATAAGAGGCGTACCATGAAAGATCCCGTCAGAGTTGCCGTGACCGGCGCAGCAGGCCAGATCAGTTATTCACTGCTGTTCAGAATTGCCGCAGGGCAGATGCTGGGCGACGATCAGCCAGTCATCCTGCAACTGCTCGAAATTCCCCCGGCGATGGAGGCACTCTCTGGTGTCGTCATGGAACTGGACGACTGTGCCTTTAACCTTGTCCAGGGCATCATTGCTACCGATGATCCCAACGTGGCTTTCAAGGATGTTGATTACGCACTGCTTGTTGGTTCGAGGCCGCGAGGACCTGGCATGGAGCGCAAGGATTTGCTCGAAGCCAACGCTGCGATTTTTTCTGTGCAGGGCAAGTCTCTGAGCGATCACGCGAGCAGAGATGTCAAAGTCCTGGTCGTCGGTAACCCGGCCAACACGAACTGCCTCATTGCCCAGCGCAATGCACCCGACCTGGACCCGCGCCAGTTCACTGCGATGACCCGCCTCGATCACAATCGCGCCGTCACCCAGCTGGCCCAGAAGACAGGCAAGCACGTCACCGATGTCAGTGGACTCGCTATCTGGGGTAACCACTCTGCGACCCAGTACCCGGATATCTTTCATGCAGACGTTGCCGGTGAAGCCGCGTCTGGTCTGATTGAGCAGTCCTGGATCGAAGAAGACTTCATTCCGACCGTGCAGCAGCGCGGTGCCGCCATCATCAAGGCCCGTGGTCTTTCCAGCGCCGCATCAGCAGCCAACGCCGCTATCGAACACATGCGCGACTGGGCACTCGGCACCGGTGGCGCGACTGTCAGCATGGCGGTCTACTCGGATGGCAGCTATGGCATCGAGGAAGGCCTGATCTATTCTTTCCCCTGCACCTGTGAAGGTGGTGACTGGACGATTGTCCAGGGCCAGGACATCAACGAATTCAGCCAGTCCAAGATGACGGCGACTGAGACCGAACTGAAAGAAGAGCGGGATGCCGTGGCAGACCTGCTGCCTTCCTGATCCTGCCTAGGTTCGCGTGACACAGACGCTGCGCCAGAGGTTCTCGGCGAGTTCGGGAACCGGCTGGCTGGCACCTCCCGCCAGCCAGTCTGCAATGTGGCGATGCACTCTGGGATAATTCACCTGAACGGCTTTGCCGCAGGTCAGCCATTTCTCGACGGTCGGTAGAAACAGTTCCTGTGAGACGGTGGCATAACCCAGTTCAGACAGGGCCTTGCCATTTGCCAGTTGCTCCAACTGGCCTGCCAGTGGTTTTGTCAGCACCTTGATCCCCAGCTGCAGGCATTCGCTGATCAGCTCGAAGCCGGTATTGCAGATCACACCGCTTGAAGTCATCAGGTCTTCGGCAAAGGTGGTTCGGTTGGTTCTTCGCGCATGAATGTTGCTCTCATCCCTGTCTGACAGCACCGGGCTGTAGATATAGAACTCATACTCGGGAACCTTCCTAAGCAGCCAAATAACTTTCTCCTGGTCTTCAAAAGGTACATAAACGGTTACCTTGTTGTGCTGCGGTGCCGGTCGTTGATCGCCGTCGAAGTGGACGATGGGCGGCAGAATCGGCTGGTCAAAGTGATGCCAGTGCAATCCGATCTCCGTCGTGGCCGGTGCGAAGTAACGCATGATGGCCTTGGCATGCAGGTGCCCCGTAGAGGTCGGTACTGAATGGCGGAAAGCGTTCTGGTGACTGATGCCGACCGTCTGCTGGCCGCGCAGCTTGCTGGCCCAGGCGACGATCGGTTCGAAGTCCGTGACAATAAGGTCATAACGCCTGACGTCCAGCTGACGGATGTCGCGGATCAGCTTCGGGATGTTGTTGACCTTAATCGTCGCGCCTATATCAATTTTGCCCGCAGTCGCGACGAAGGTAAGGCCGCTGCGCCAGGTGAGGTTAGGCAGTGGCAGCACTTCTTCCGCGCGGCCGGAAACCAGGAAATCGATCTCAAGTTCAGGATAGGATTGCAGGGCCTCGGCAATTGCGATGGAACGGGTTAAATGGCCGTTGCCGGTACCCTGTACACCATAGAGGATCCTCATGTCAGATCAGGCAGGCGAGATACGCAATGGCACTGCCCAGTAAGCCGCCCACCATCGTATCCGTCGGGAAGTGCACGCCGAGAATGACACGTGATGCGGCGACCATGGCGCTCCAGAGATAAAGCACCATCAATGCTGGGCCAAAGGTCAGTACCAGCAGCGTTACCATTAGGAAAGCTGCTGACGAGTGCCCGGAGGGGAATGAAAATTCATCGGAGGCGATAATCTCACTGCGATAGTTCGGCAGGATGTTTGCTGGCCGCCTGCGCTTGAAAGCATTCTTGGCGATAAAATAGATTGACCGTTCGATAGCGTAGGCTATGAATGCCAGCCTCAGAAACTCCAGTGGCGGGACGAGGCCGGTCGCGGCAACGACCAGTGGCACGAGTGGATACAGGTGGCCATTGCCGGAACGTGAAAGCGTCTTTGCCATTTCGACGAGGCTGGTGCGCATGGAGCTCGCCATGAAACGCCGGAAGGTCAGCACGTCCCAGTGGTGAATATTGTCGAGCAGGCCAGAACGATAATTCATGGCGTGCTATGTTAGGTGCCGTCCTTAAAGGAGCTTTTAAGGTTTAGCCCGGTTTTTTAGGCTTCCTGTAAAGTTTCGGTGAATGGCAGGCCGGCAGCAGGGTCTGGTCTGAATGCGCCTTCACCAAATTGCAGGGCAACCATCTGGGCATAGATCGGATTGCGCACCACCAGTTCGTCGTGGGTGCCTGCGTCGATGATGCTGCCCGCGTCCATGACGTAAATCCGGTCTGCCTCAAGTACGGTTGCAAGCCTGTGTGCGATGACCAGTGTGGTGCGGTTTTCCTGTAAGGCTGACAGCGCATCCTGCACCAGCCTTTCACTCTCTGCGTCGAGGGAACTGGTGGCCTCGTCGAGCAGAAGTATTCGAGGATCTTTGAGAATCGCCCGGGCGATAGCAATGCGTTGCTTCTGGCCACCGGAGAGGCGTGCACCCTTCTCGCCAAGGTAGGTCTCATAACCGTCAGGCAGGGCGCGGATGAAGCTGTCAGCGGATGCTGCCCTGGCTGCGGCGAGCACCTCTTCTTCGCTTGCGTCGGGATTACCGAAGCGTATGTTGTCTGCGGCACTTTCGCCGAAGATGACGCTTTCTTGGGGTACGATACCCACGCCACGGCGTACTGCCTGCGGGTCGGCGGTCTTCAGATCGACGCCATCAATTTGCAGGCTGCCGCTCGAGGGATCATAGAAGCGCAGCAGCAGCTGAAACAGCGTACTCTTGCCGGCGCCGGATGGGCCGACAAATGCCACATGCTCGCCAGGGTTGATGGTCAGTGAGACCCCGTTCAGTGCATTCACCTCAGGTCTTGAAGGGTAGGCAAAGTTGACCGCGTCGAAAACAACCCTGCCTGCGCCGTCAGCGGGGAGAGGCACACAGTTTTGTGGAGCAGAGATGGCGGGTTCCATGGCGAGCAGTTCGGTGATGCGCTCCATGGCCCCCGCGGCTCGCTGCACCTCGCCCCAGATCTCGGAAAGAGCAGCGGCGGCGATACCGACAATCATGGCGTAGAGCACAAACTGTCCCAGCATACCGCCTGAAATGGTGCCCGCCAGTACTTCCTGGGCCCCGATCCAGAGGACAAATATCAGGGCGCCGAAGACGCCGGTTGAAGCAACGATGGTCATCAGTGCCCTGACGCGAATTCGCCGGATAGCGGTGCGGAAGCTGATATCAATTGCATGACCGAATCGTGCAGATTCGAGTGCTTCGGCCGTATAGGACTGAACCACCTGGGCATTGCCGAGAACTTCACCCGCGTGGCCCGATGCGTCGGCGACGCGATCCTGGGATTCGCGGGATAGTCGCCTGAGCCAGCGTCCCACCAGCAGGATCGGGGCGACGATGAGTGGCAGGATGATGACGAGGATCCCGAGCAGCTTGATATGCGTCACCGCCAGCATGATAAGCCCGCCAAAAAACTGGATCGTCGAGCGCAGCACAATTGACACACCCACGCCAGAGATAGACTGGATCAGTGTGGTATCGGCTGTGAGGCGGGACAGGACCTCGCCGATCTTGGTTGTCTCGAAGAAGGTGGGATCCATTCTGACGACATGATCGAACACGCTTGTCCTCAGATCTGCCACAACCCGCTCACCGAGCCAGTTAACGAAATAGGCCCTGGCCGCCCCGAAAAAACCAATCACCAGCGCGAACATCATCAAGATGAAGAAATACCGGTCGACATTGGCGGCATCCTCAACAGAGAAACCGTGATCGATCACGTTGCGTACCGCCATCGGCATAGCGAGCAGCGCGGCTGACGAGATCAGCAGCGCGACGAGGGCAACCATGAGCACACCGCGATAGGGCGCGATGTAGGGGCCCAGCATTTTCAATGGTTTCAAGGATCGACCCTTGGGTCTGTCCTCAGTCGAGACTTCGCTCATCGGCCGGTGATGCCTGAGTGGATACTATCGAGGCGTGCGATTGTACATGGTCAGCGCATGCCTGTCCGGTTGCCTGTCTACGTTTCGGCGGCGAGCAGCAGCACGGTATCCAGATCACCGCTATTGCTACAGACAGCATCGGCGACCCCTGGCGGCATGAACCATGCGGTCTCAGCGCCAATACGGGTTTTGCCAATCAGGGTGGTACCTTTAATGCCCATGACCAGCTGGTAACGGCCTGCAGCAAGATTGATGGACTCACCCGGTTTGAGTGTGATTCTTTCAACATCGAAGGCGTCGAAACTGGCCACTCGCTCACGCCCTGAGACAGTGGATTCACTCAGCACAGGCGGCGTGCCTGCCATGGCCACCTGGTTCAGTGCTTCCCGGGTATCCCAATGCTCCTGGGTGAGCACTTCCTGACCGAACGACAGGATATACCGCTCGTAGTGTGGTGTCTGAAACTCAACGACGCGGACACCGTGTTGCAATGAGTGTGGCACGAATGGCTCCACCGATATAACGTCACCGGTTTTGACGGGCACCAGCGCGGTAAAGGAATACATGTCTGCCCGCAGCTGCACCTCCTGCTCAAGCAGGGCGGGGGGCAATTCAGCCAGCAGTGCCTCGGTTGTCGCTGGTGCTATCGGTTCTGACAGATGCAGTCCGCGCTGCAGTTTCAACCGTCTCAGCTGATCGTCGACCGACCTTCGTTTTCCCTCATAGGCTTCCACGGCCCTGAGGTAGTCATCGAGAAATGCGGCTTCATCCTGATACTGTGCCCGCCGATCCTGGTTGAATCCGTAGCGGAGGTAGCCTGTGCCATCGGGCCAGGCCTCGGGATCAACATGGGTGGCAATGTAAACCTCCCGTTTTTTCTCGTGCAGTTCGAAATAGAGGTCGCCCAGGTTCTCTTCGGAGAACGGATCGAGAATTTTCAGCAGGATGGGTGCCTGCCGACATCCGATCTGCTCGCCAAAGATATCGATGACCCAGGCGATGGGGGTCGATGCAATCATTGAGACCCCACGTGCCTCAATGCCTGTGTACCAGATCTCCTGCCCCCAGGGTTTGGCCACGTTGACGGGAACAAGGGGCATCGGGGCATCAAGGTTGATGGGCTCAATGCCAAGCGCGGTAGCGACGGCAGCGAACGCTTCCGCCGGCGCAGCTGCTTCAGGTTCGGGGACCGGCTGGTCAGTGATGAGACAGCGTCGCTGATGGCCGCTGTTGCAAAGCAGGACGGTCAGCTGGCGGACCGGGCTGCCTGCAAAGTAGTGCTCGCTATGCATCCAATCAAATTGCACGCAGCCCTCACGGCCGTGCAGCCAGGGGAAGTCCGCTGGCAGCGCATCGAGGTGTCCGAGGTGTTCAATCATCGGCGCATTGTACCGTGTCTCAGCCTCTTGAACCGGGTCCTGATAAGAGGTCCGATTCTGGCTAGTCTCGATAGAGTGCCGGGTCTAAGATGCAGAGCATGGATTCAGGGAGATCGTGATGTTGCCGGCAGGTGGTGTACTGGAGCAGGCTCGCAGGGCGAGGGACCCGCGGTTCGATGGCCGGTTCTTCATCGGGGTGCGCACGACCGGGATCTATTGCCGGCCGGTCTGCCCGGTCAAGATGCCGCATGCCGAAAATGTCACTTTTTTTGCCAGTGCGGCTGCGGCCGCCGAGACGGGTACTCGACCGGGACAGTGTCAGCAGGCTATGGCAGCATTCGCCGCTTCAATGATCATTTTCGCAAGACCTATGGCCGTTCACCATCAGAACTCAGGACAGAGATGAGCATGGGGATCGCTTCTGGCTTGCCAACGGCGGTCGATCCACTGGTTTTGCAGCTGTCATACCGCGCACCCTGCGACTTTCCGGCCCTACTCGATTTTTACCGCGTCAGGGCGACCCCAGGTGTTGAGGCGGTTGGCGAGACATACCGGCGGAACTTTCTGCTGGATGGTGGGAGTGGCTGTATCGAAGTTGCTGATGCCGGGGACGCGATTACTTGCCGGATTGAGGGAGGCAGTCCGCCGACACGGATGGACATCGTCCGGCGCGTGCGACGGATGTTTGATACCGATGCTGTGCCAGAGGAGGTACATGCCGTGCTCGGCAAAGATCCTGTCATGGCAGGCCTGGTTGCATCAGCGCCGGGGCTCAGGCTGCCAGGTGCTTTCGAACCGTTTGAAACTGCCGTGCGGGCCATCGTTGGCCAGCAAGTGTCGGTCAAAGGCGCGACCACCATCATGGGCAGAATTGTCGAGCGCTATGGCCGACAGACACACCACGGTGCAGTATTTCCCGGGCCCGCTGAGCTTGCTGAGCTGGCGCCAGACAGTCTGCCAATGCCGAGCAGGCGAGCCATGGCAATCAAGGCGCTGGCAGCGGGCGTTCAGCGAGGTGACGTCAGCCTGGATCAAGCGGATGATGACGCGCTGCGTCAGAGTCTGCTGGCGATACCCGGTATCGGACCATGGACTGCAGATTACATCGCGCTGCGGGTCCGGGCTGATCCCAACGCTTTCCTGGTGGGAGACCTGGTGATCCGCCGAATGATGGAGATGCTGTATGGCGTCAGCAGTGAAAAAGGCATGCTGGCCATCGCCGAGCACTGGCAACCCTGGCGTGGCTATGCCGGGTTGTACCTGTGGCGGCATGCCGCCAGGTTATCGGAGATGAGTTGAGAGGTGAGGGATGCAATACAGAATGATGGCAAGTCCGCTGGGTGACCTGCTGCTGGCAGGTGAGGGCGAGGTTCTGGAACTGATTGGGTTTCCCGAGGGCAAGGGTGAGATCAGGCCGGGTCAGGACTGGGTCCTCGAGCAGGACATGCTGCACAATGCGGTATGCCAGCTGAGCGAGTACTTCGAGGGGCGCCGAAAAGACTTTAGGCTGGACCTGAAGCCGAGCGGTACGCCGTTTCAATTGAGTGTGCTGGCGGCCCTCGAACAGATTCCCTATGGCCAGACCCGAACTTATGCTGAGATCGCGCGCCAGATCGGCAGACCCAAGGCGGTCAGGGCGGTCGGGGCCGCCAATGGCCGGAATCCGCTGCCCATTGTGATTCCCTGCCATCGCGTCATCGGATCGGATGGCAGTCTGACAGGTTTTGGTGGCGGCATAGCCGCGAAGCAGTACCTGCTATCGCTGGAGACAGCCGAATTCTAGCTATGTTGAGCTGTCCGGCAGGTGAATCTCGACCGGAACACCGTTGCTGTCGTAATCGAAAAACGCATCGGCATATGGCGACTGGCGGATGAGATCGCGCAAAGCATCCAGCGACTTGAACGGGATATCCGTGAGGAGCCGGTTCACGAGCCAGGCTGGCAGTGCGCCTGCCGGATCGATGAACTGCTGCCAAGTGAGTCGCAGCCTGCCGTCGCCGAGTGGTTGCAGCAGGTAAGTACCCCGCGCCTCGCGGATCCTCACCATGTTAGTTTCCGGCAGTCGGTCGGGCACCGCCCGCATCTTGACGCTTATGGTCCGGTCGCTGTTGTACAGTACCCGGGCATGGAACACGGCATCCCGTGCCTTTGCTGGGAAAGGCAGACCTGTCGACTGGTAAAAGTAGCGCTCTGTAGTGCTTACTGACTCCAGCAACCGGCTCTCGGTACAGCGATATAGCCAGTCACCGCAGGCAGTGTTGTCCTGCAGTAACGCGATCACGTGGGCGGGCTCTGCTGTCATGACCACAGTTGCACGGAACTCCTCGTAGCGCGAATCCTGTGCTGGCCTCGACTCAACCAGGATGCCTTTTTTATCTGCGCGGGTCTTCCAATCGGCCGCGACCAGCGGCAGTGACAGACACAGCAGCAATACGACCGCACTGCTCACTGCGTGGAGTTTCATCAGGCCGGCAGTATTCACCGCTGGCTGACAGCTGCCAGGCTGTCGAAGTAGTCTGGGAAGGTTTTGCGAGTACAGTCAGGATCTTCGATGGTGATGTCACGGTTGCCGAGGGCGGCCAGCGAGAATGACATGGCAACGCGGTGATCACCGTAGGGGTCGATGGTCGCTGCATTGAGTTCGGCCGGTGGCTCAATCGTAATCGAATCCTCGGTCGTGGTCACCTTCGCGCCGAGTCGGGTCAGGCCCTCTGCCATCGCATGCATCCGGTCAGTCTCTTTCACGCGCCAGTTGAAGATGTTCCTGATGGTCGTCGTGCCGTCAGCGAACAAGGCCATGGCGGCAATCGTCATGGCGGCATCGGGAATGTGATTGAGATCAACGTCGATGGCCTTGAGTCGGTTCATGCCCGCTGCTTTGCGGACGGTGATGCTTTCACTGTCGCGCTTTACATGCGCGCCCATGAGTTCAATCGCATCCAGGAATTGAATGTCGCCCTGGACCGAATCCCTGCCGAGTCCATGCACCGTGATGGAGCCACCAATCGCAGCAGCGCCAAAAAAATAAGACGCCGAGGATGCATCGCCCTCGATCAGGTAGTTGCCAGGTGAGCGATATCGCTGACCACCGGGAATATAGAAGCGCTGGTAGTCGTCGTGAGATGCCTCTACAGAAAAGAGCCGCATCATGCCGAGAGTGATATCAAGGTAGGGCTTTGAGACCTGCTCGCCAATCACGGTGATCTCGCTGTCACTGGTCGCCAGCGGCAGCGCCATCAGCAGCGCCGTCAGGTACTGACTCGAGATGTTGCCTGGCATTTCAATCTGACCACCCGCAACCCGGCCGCCCTCGAGCCGAAAGGGCGGGCAGCCAGCCTGGCCAAGATAGTCGAAACCTGCGCCCAGACTGCCGAGTGCCTCTAACAGATGAGCGATGGGGCGATCGCGCATGTACTCATCACCATCGATCTCAAACTCACCGGGAATAAGGCTCAGTACCGCCGTCAGCGGTCGGATGGCTGTGCCGGCATTGCCCAGCATGAAGCGCGGCTCTGCGGGTGTTGCGAACAGTCCGGCTTTGCCTTCAACCTGGCAGCTGCAGCCGTCCTCGCTGAGCGCCAGATTTACACCCAGCTGCCTCAAGGCAACCAGCATCCGTTCTATGTCATCGCTGCTCAGCAGATTGTTGAGCGAGGTTGTGCCCTCGGCCAGCGCTGACAACAGCAGTGCGCGGTTCGACAGACTCTTCGAGCCGGGGAGGGTGACTTCACCCGCTATGCTGCGGATGGGTTTCAAAGTGAGTGCTTTCATGGCGTTAGTATATGTCAGGTTGCCGCAGCGCCGGGGTGAGTCTGTTGAGAAATGTCTGAACATCCGTCTCGACCTCCCTGAGCGGCGGTTTGCCGGGTTCCTCGAGCAGGACAGCGCCGCTGGCATTGTCGATTGATAGGAACAGTTCACTGTCAGGATCGGTGTTGGCGAAGAAGACGGTGTAGGGCAGCCCGGCGCGTATCTTCATCAACGCATGACCAACGAGGTTCGCGATCAGTCGCTCAAAGTCATCCGGGTTCCAGAGCTGGATAAGGCTGACCTGGCCTTCCTCGCTATCGGCCTCGAGCGTGCCTGACCAGAATGAACCATAGAACGCCTGAATGTCGGGGTGAATATCAGCTTCAACCGCGTTGGCCAGCCCTGAGAAATCGACGGGTGTCAGTTGAGGCACCGGATGCCAGCAGGTCAGGTCGTCCGCCCGGTGCAATTCACAGTCTGAGCGCCAGTCAGGATCGAAAGGCGCCGTCAGGTAACCGTTGTCTGTCAGTGTGAGGGTGCGTTCAATGAAAGCAGCCAGCGCCTGCATGGCGTACTCCAGGGCAAAAGGCCGGCATTATAGGCTTAGAGCGGTTTAACGACGACAAAAATCAGGATGGGTATGACCAGGACCAGGGCGCCTTCATTGAAGATCCTGAAAAACAGCGAGGATCCATCCAACTGGTCTTGCCGCATCTGACCGATGTATCGCAGGGTCTGGTACTGGTAGGCGATGAGCAAGGCGATAAAGAACAGTTTGGCGTAGAGCCACTGACCGGAGATACCGTAGTAAAGCCAGAGCACGAGGCCAGTGACGAGCGCAATGACCGCCATCACCACCGAGAAACGGAACAGTTTATCGGCCATGATGATGAGGCGTCTGGTATCTTCGCCTGCAGCCCTGCCTTCAACGTAGTGTACGAGGATGCGTGGCAGGTAAAAGATGCCGGCCATCCAGGACATAACAAACAGGATATGAAACGTCTTGAACCACAACATCAGACAATATCCACTGCGCCACCATCGACGCGAATGTTCTGGCCGTTGACAAAGGAGGCACGGGCACTGGCGAGATATAGCACGACATCAGCGACTTCTTCGCGTGTCGCGATTCGGCCGAGTGGATTGGGGAAATAGGCGTCGGTGATGCTTGCTTCGGCCTCGTCGAAGGTGTCTCCCCAGCCAGCTTCCTGCGCCAGGCGCAGGTACTGTGCCTCTACCTCAGGCGTGCGGATCAGACCCGGTGAAACCAGGTTGACTGTTATGCCCTTTGGTCCCATTTCCTTGGCCAGGCTGACCGTCAGCGTGGCGAGTGCGCCCTTTGCGGCATAGTAGTGCGGCATGACGCTGTTGGGCCGGGTTGAGCCAATTGTGCCGAGATTGATGATCCTGCCGCCGTTCGGTATCACGCCAGCGAAGCGCTGAACGAGTCGCACGACTGACAGCGTGTTAATCTCATAAACGTCGAGCCAGTCAGCGATACTCGCAGTATCCCACTTGCCCCGCTTCGCCTTGCCGAGATTGTTCACCAGAATATCGAGCCCGCCGGCACGCTCCATGACCTGCTCAAAGACCTGGTCGGCCCCGGCATCGGTCGTGATATCGCCCCAGACAATCTCTCCACCGGCAGCCTGAGCACCAGCTGGCTCATCCGGACTGTGAAACAGGACGTTTGCTCCCTCAGCCATGAACGCTTCAGCAATCACCTGGCCCGTGCCGCGGTTGCTGCCCGTCACTAGCACTGATTTGTCTGCAAGCTTGAGATCCAAGATTTCCCCTATACTGTTGCCTGCCTCTGAGTCGGATGAGGCAAACATCGGTTGTCATGGGTTTTGATCAGTGTTCGAGATTAACACACTTCTATTCCTTGCCGTCGTTGCGCTCGGCGCCATGGTCCAGACCCTGACCGGGTTTGCGATGGGGCTGATCACGATGGCGGGTGTGGCTGTGCTGGGTATCGCCGATATCACGTTCTCGGCCGCTGTCGTCAGTTTTGTCTCCTTCGTTAATGCGCTGGTCGCGCTGCGCCAGGGCTATCGCCAGGTCGACTGGCAGCTGGTGCGCTGGGTCGTGATCGGTCTCTTGCCGGCGATGGTCTGCGGCATTGCGCTGCTCGCCTACCTCAGCGAGAACCATTACAACATCCTCAGGCTGCTCCTGGGGTTTGTGATTATCCTCGCCGGCTCGCTGCTGATGATATCGCCGGCACCTTTTACACACCGATCCGGAAGGTTCATGCAAAGTGTTGCGGGCGTTTCGGGCGGGCTGCTGGCAGGGCTTTACAGCGCTGGCGGCGCGCCATTGGCTTACTTTATGTACCGACAGCCGGTTGCACTCAATGTCATTCGTTTCAGCCTGTTGGCAATCTTCGCCATCACCACGTCGGCCAGAAGTGTCATGGTCGGCGTTTTTGGCCAGTTGAACATGAGCATCGTGGTAATGAGTGCCGCGGCAGTGCCGCTGGTGATTCTTGTCACTCTGGCTACCGCAAGATTAACGCCGCATGTGCCGGACCGACTGGTGCGCTTGCTGGTCTTTTTTGTGTTGCTGGTGGTGGGCGGAATCCTGATTTTCGGTGGTCGCGGCTTAGCTCCGAGCTTCTAGAGGCGCTTCTCGAGCCACAGCGTGTCCCAGTGCTGGTCGAACTTGTAGCCGACCTCGGTCAGATGGCCGACCTCAACATAGCCGAACTGTTTGTGCAGGCCGACACTGGCGTCATTAGGCAGTGCAATGACGCCGTAGCAGCGTTTTGTGTCGGTCGTTGCCAGCGCCTCCAGCAAATTGCCGTAGAGGGCCCGGCCGTATCCCTGCCCCGCTGCTTCGTGGTGCAGGTAAATCGTCGTTTCAACCGACCGTTCGTAAGCTGGTTTAGTGCGAAACCGGGTGCTGCAGGCGTAGCCAATAACCTGATCCTCAACTTCGCCAATGACGAGACGATGGCGTGGATTGTCGAACTGTTCCATCCACCTGAGACGATTGTCGCTGCTCACGGGTTTCAGGTCGAACGTGATATGCGTATTCAGTATGTAATGGTTGTAGATACCAGCGAGTGCCTCTGCATCTCCCTGCACGGCACCTCGAATCCTGAGAGGCATGACAAACTGCACAATATTATTTCGAAGCAGGCAGTTTACGTCATGTGTCAGTCAATGAAACAATTGCCCACGCTTATAGCTTTCCCCGGTAACTTTTTTTGATGGGCAATTTCGAGGACATCAGGCCATACCACGACCATGAAGTCGCAGCTGCCCTGGCATCGCTGGTGCGTGATCCTGATCTGACGCATTTCCTCGGTGGCTGGCTTGCACCACGAACCCACCGACTCTTTCCCGGCCTCGTGGCCGGCCTGATATCGCGGTTCCTGCAATCAAAAATTAAGGGTGTGGAGGACATTCGCGGCTTTCAGGAGATTGTCGCCGACTATGCACGCAAACTGGTGCGAGAGGGCACCACCGCATTTATCTATGAAGGCTTTGAGCAACTGGACCGGGATCAGTCATATCTGTTCATTAGTAATCACCGCGATATTGCGGGTGACTCGATGCTGCTGGACTATGCTCTTTACCTTTCTGATCACGAGACAGTCCGCATTGCTATTGGTGACAACCTGATTCAGCGGGATTTTGCGACATCGCTCATGCGACTCAACAAGGGTTTTTTCATCAAGCGAGGTGTCGAGGGTCATCGCAAAGCGTTTGCAGCGCTGATGCAGTCGTCCGAGTATATCCATCACTCGCTGCATGAAGGTCACTCCATCTGGATTGCGCAGAGCGAAGGTCGGTCGAAAGACGGCCTCGATCGCACAGACCCCGCAATCATCAAGATGTTCCTGTTGGCAGACAGGAAACGCCCGTTGGCTGAATCGATTCCAAACCTGCGGATTGTGCCACTGTCCATCAGCTATGAATTCGATCCCTGCGACACCCTGAAGGCGACGGAGCTTGGTATGAAAGCCCGGGAAGGTGACTATCAGAAACCTCCGGGTGAAGACCTGTTGTCTCTGGTCCGCGGACTTGGGGGACAAAAAGGGCGGGTGGTCCTGCGGTTGGGCGAAGTGCTGGGGGATGATTTTTCCTCACCAGAGGACATCGCTGCTGAAATTGATCGCCAGGTTGTTTCAAACCTTGAGCTGTTTCCCGTGAATTACTGGGCGGTCACTAAACTGGAAGAGACGGAGTACCGTGAGCTGGCCAAGCGCGAGCAGATCGACGTGCCAAAAAAAGAGGCGATGGTATTCACTGCCCGCCTCAAGACGTGCCCTGTGCCAGACCGCCAATACTGGTTGAAGATGTATGCGAACCCGGTACTCAACCGCGATCGTTTGCTACGCGGTGCCAGTGTGGAGTAACTTCTAATACAGCGCGAGTGCCGGTGCTTCGATCGCAGCCCACTGCTCCCGCAGTTCAAGGATATGCTCTGACCAGTAGCGCTGCGTATTGAAGAACGGGAAGGCCCGTGGGAACGCTGGATCTTCCCAGCGCCGGGCCAGCCAGGCAGCATGGTGCATGAGGCGCAGCGTCCGGAGTGGTTCAATCAACAGCAGTTCCGCCGGGTCGAAATCTCGAAAGTCGCGATAACCGAGCAAGATCTTCTGCATCTGGATCGCTCGCGTTTCTTCATCTCCTGATAACAGCATCCACAGATCTTGTACTGCAGCACCGCTGCGGGCATCGTCGAAGTCCACGAAGTGGGGAGCGTCGTCGCGCCAAAGAACATTGCCCATGTGGCAGTCGGCATGGAGCCGGATACGCTGATAGCTGACCTCCCGGAAACGGGTTTCTATCATTGACAGCAGGTTGGCGGACACTGATTCATAGGACTCACGCAGCTCCGCCGGAAGAAAATCGTTCTCCAGCAGCCACTGTCTTGAAGCAGTGCCATAGTCCTCGAGGCTGATTTCCGGCCGGTATCGGAAAGTGCGGGCACCACCGACATTATGGAGGCGGGCAATAAACCGGCCGAGGATCTCGAGGCAGTTGAGGTCGTCGACCGCCGGCGCGCGTCCGCCACGGCGGGGGAACAGGGCGATGTGAAAGCCCTCGTAAGTATAAGAACCGAGACCCGAGGGTTGCGGCAGTGGCGCGACGACCGACAAACCATGATCTGCCAGTTCTGCAGTAAACGTATGCTCCTCGTTGATCTGCTCGAAGCTCCACCGATCCGGCCGGTAAAACTTGGCGATAAGCGGTTCCTTATCTTCAATTCCGACCTGGTAGACACGGTTCTCGTAACTGTTGAGCTCGATAATCCTGGCGTCGCAGTGATACCCCACGGATTCAATGGCATCCATGATGAAATCGGGGGTGAGCCGGGAGAACGGGTGATCAGCGGTCATGTTCAGTAATCAGTGCGACCCCTTTGATCTGGGCGTAAACCTGGTCCGCGGGTCTAAGAGACAGGTCAATGAGCGACTTGCGGGTTATCCTGGCGAGCAGGGCCTGGTCACCGCAGTGCAGGGTCACGGTTGCTGTCGGACCGTCGCCCGGGTCTGAGATCTCCGCGACCCTGGCCATCAGGATGTTCAGGATGCTGGTGCCGACGGGGCGTTCCAGTGTCAGGCTCACATCCCGGGCTGGAATGCGGACGCGAATGGTATCCCCGGTCCGGTAGCGTTCGGCTGCAATGAACATGGACTGGCCCTCGAATTCGACCTCAGTCAGAGCATGGGTTTCCTCATGCGAGACAACCTTACAACGAATGATGGCGGCAGCCTGGGTCTGACTCGCGCCTCTGTTGCTGACGGCGAAATCGACGATAGCAGATTCTGAAACGATCTGGCCCCGTTCAAGCATGACCACACTGTCGGCGAATTCGAGAATCTCATCCAGCGAATGACTGACGTAGATGACAGGGATGCTGAGGCTGTCGTGCAGGCGCTGCAGGTGCGGCAGGATTCGTGTCTTCGCCGCTGCGTCGATTGAGCCCAGGGGTTCATCCATGAGCAACAGCCGCGGATGACTCAACAGCGCACGGGCAACGGCAACTCGCTGCTGCTCACCGCCGGAAAGCTGGCTCGGTAACTTGGCCAGCAGCGCGCCGATGTCGAGGATGTCGATGATCTCGCTGCGACCCATTCCTTCGTGGCGGTGCTGGCGGGTTTCCGCGTACTGCAGGTTGGCATCAGCAGTGAGGTGGGGAAACAGGTTCAGGTGTTGAAAGACATAGCCGATGCCACGCGCCTCAGGCGGCACAAAGACCTGGTCATCCTGCCAGGTGTCGTCCCCGAAACGGATCTCGGTGTCTGGCACCCGCTCAAGCCCGGCGAGCATGCGCAGCAGTGTTGTCTTGCCGGAGCCGGATGTTCCGAACAGGGCGGTTACCCGGTCAGAGGCAATGCTCAGATCCGCCTCCAATTCAAAACCCTCGGAGCGCCTTAACGCGGTACGCAGCCTGATACTCATGACTGGGCTGCCAGGGGAGATTTCTGCCACTTCCGGTCAAGGCTGTAGAGCAGGAACAGAAGAGCGAAAGAAAACACCAGCAGCCCGGACGCGATGACATGGGCGCGTTCGTAATCGAGTGCCTCAACGTGGTCGAACAGAGCGATCGAGAGGACCCGGGTCTCGTCTGGCAGGTTGCCGCCAATCATCAGCACGATGCCAAATTCGCCCACCGTGTGGGCGAACGACAGGCAGATTGCGATGATAAAACCGCGTCGGCAGAGGGGTACCACAAGGGTGAGGAAGCGATTCCAGGGACCTGCACCGAGCGTCGCGGCGGCCTCGAGCAGTTCCTGCCGCAAGCTACTGAATGAAACCTGCAGCGGCTGAATATAGAAGGGCAGTGAGTAGATGATTGAGCCGATGACGAGGCCGGGAAACGAGAAAGCGAGGGTTGTTCCCGTTGCACTCTCCCACCAACTCCCGGGCAGGCTGTCGGGCGAGAAAACGATCAAGAGGTAGAAGCCAACCACTGTCGGCGGCAGAACTATCGGCAGCGCAACCAGCGGCTCAACGATACTCCTGGCTATTCCCTGGCTTTGGGCCAGCCACCAGGCGATCGGCGTGCCTAGCAGAATCAGCGCAAGCGTGGTGACCGAGGCGAGCTTGAGTGTAATAAGGAGGGAGACGAGATCAGGATCCAAGTGCCATCCCTCCATTGGCCGGGACATCGTAGCCGGCAGCGGCAAGCTGTGTGCGGACGATGTCAGATTGAAGAAACGTGACCAGCGCCTCGGCTCTCGCGTCAGCTCGGTTCAGTATCACCAGCTGTTGCTCAATGGCTGGATGCTGTGCTGTCGGGATGAGCCAGTAGGTTTCGGGGGCTATTTCCTGCGCGATCACCTGGCTGAGGGCAACAAGACCTGCGCCCGCGTTGCCGGTGTCGACGAAGGTGTAGGCCTGGGCCACATTGGAACCCTGAATTACCCTGTCTGGCTGGGCATTCAGCTGTGCCAGCAGGTGTGCGGCTGCGGCACCGTAGGGCGCATGGCGCGGGTTGGCGATCGCAAGAATGCCTTTGTAGCGCTGCAGCGACTCGGCATTGATGGTAGCGCTGGCTTTCTGCCAGAAAACCAGTCGGCCTATGGCATAGGTTGTCCTGAGTCGGGTCCTGCCTTCTGCTTCGAGTTGCTCCGGGCGTACTCGGTCTGCTGCAAGAAAGATGTCGAAGGGCGCACCGTTTCTTACCTGGGCGTAAAGGGCACCGGTGGAGCCGGCACTGACTGTCACCGGGAAAGACAGCGCCGGGGCATTGTTTGCGAGCAGCATTTCAAGTGTTGACTTGAAGTTGGCGGCGACGGCAAGTCTCAGGGGTTTGTCTGCACCGGCCGGCTGACAGCAGAGCAGCAGAATCAGGCCAAGCAGGCGGAGCCTCTGGCGTGAAGGCATCTACTCAGGCATCCGCTTGATATAGTCGTCAATCAGCCAGCCGGAAATCGAAATCATCGCCGGCTTATTTGGCAGGTCCTTGTAGTGAAACCACTGGGCATCGGCGATTTCTTCCTCCTGGATGGTGATCTCGCCGCTGTCATACTCGGCGTGAAAACCCAGCATCAGTGAGTTAGGGAAGGGCCATGACTGACTGCTGAAGTACTTCAGGTTCTTCACCCTGATGCCGACTTCCTCGAACACCTCGCGATGTACCGTTTCCTCAATTGATTCACCCGGCTCGACGAAGCCGGCGAGTGTTGAGTAGAAATTACCCCGGGCATGGGCGTTTCTCGCGAGCAGGATTTCTTCACCACGATGGACCAGGACAATGATTGATGGCGACAGTCTTGGGTAGAACGAAATGTTGCAGCTCTCGCACTTCCTGGAACGATCAGTGGGTGCTGTTGAGGTTACGCCACCGCAGGCGCCGCAGTAGTGATGCTGCTGGTGCCATTCCACCAGCTGCTTGGCGCGACCGATCAGGTAGAAGACTGGCTGCTCTACCGTGGTGAGGAAGGACCAGAGTGAATCGAACGCGTACCCCGGCGGTTCCTCTGCCTCGGTATCTACCTCTTCGGCGAAGATCGGCACATTGCCGATGGTGCCGAGATAGTGCGAAGACAAGCCGTCCAGCCCGCACCAGCGCCACTCATCTAGAGTCAGGGGACGCCAGGGGTGCTGGCCGTCGACGCAGAGTATCTCGCCGTCGGAGATGACGATGTGGTAGCTGTTCTCTGCCGCTGGTGCTTCGGCGCTTGTGCCAGGTTCAAAATCCTCGCTGATATTTGCGTACTGCCAATCCATTGTGACGTTCTTGCTGTCCAGAAAGAGACGAGACTTTAGCACTTTTAGCCCACCATCAGGCAGTCCCGTTATTCTCCTTCGGTGTCCGCGCGAGGGCGATGCCGATGACATCATCTGCGCCGGCCTGATACAGCACTTGGCTGATCTCCCGCAGCGTGGCGGTTGTCGTAACAACATCGTCGACCAGCAGCACTCTTTTGCCGTTGAGGCCGGACCCGCAGCTGAAGATACCCACGAGGTTGGAGGCCCGCTGCTGCCGGGTCAGTTGTTTCTGCGCTGTGCGCTGCGCATGGCGGCGCAGTAGTCTCGCTCTAAAAGGCAGGCTGAGCTTGCCAGCCAGCGTCCGGGCAATTTCTTCGGCCTGGTTGAAACCGCGGCGGCGCTGCGTCGCCGGGTAGGCCGGTACCGGCGCAAGCAGCATCGTATTGTCAGCCTGGTCCAGCCGATCGAGCAATGCGGACTGCTCCCTGGCCAGCAGTTCAGTCAGGACCCTGCCTTCTGCCAGTCCCCGGTTCTCCTTAAATCGATGGATCATGCGGGAGACAGGGAAGCGATATTCGAAGGCGGCGATGACGCCACTGAAAGGCGGTGACTTGAGCTGGCACTCCTGGCAGAGAGTCTCCGCTGATGGCAGTGGCAGACTGCAGTAACGACAGCAGTGGCGCAGCCATGGCAGGTCCTGCTCACAGGCCTCACACAGGTCGAGTTTGCGACCTGTCAGGCGCCGACAAAGGACGCAGCATCCTGGGAGGAGACTGAAGGAAGAAAATGCCATGGGCCCGATACTGGCGCACCCTGCTCTCAGCGCAAGACGAGATCAGCGATAAAGCCGGGCGGCTATGGCCCACCTGGTGTGGGACAGGGATGGGGCTCGGTGTTATTGCAGAGGGAGACTCGACTCAAAAAGAGCGACCAGTTGGCGATATCCCTGTCTGAAAAATCCGGCTTGCTGACCTCGAACGGTTCGATCCGGCGCAGAATACGGATCGAGTAAAGGTAGTCGTTGCCGCTGATGACTTTGACCAGCTTGATCTCACCCATACCGCTGAAGGCATTTTCACCGCACATGAAGAGTCGCACAGCAGAAGGGTAGCCATTTTCGAAGCCGGCGTGGATGTTGAAGTGCTGGACGAAATTGCAACTGTTCATGTCAGACTGGGCTTCTGACATCAGCAGAGAGATTGGGTCGCCGCGGATGTCATCGCTCAAGTAACTTTCTACCGACAGTTTGGTGGTCCAGGCATCGGCACTTTCTTCAGCACGGACAAAATCAACCAGGCGGGTTTTCACCGTGTTTAAAGAGTAGATGCGTTTCCAGTCCTGCGGGATGGCGATCAGCAGTTGTTCCAGAGTGCCCGCTGCCGCCTTCGATTCGTCGGGTGCCTGGCTGTTACAGCCACTGAGGACAAGGGTGAGGAAGAGCAGCGACCTGGTCATGGCAGACTTGCGCGCTACATAAAGGCGCGTGCTTCCTTCTCGAGTGAAATGAGGCGCCTGACCCAGTTCTCAATCACCGAAAACTGGTCCGGACCGATATCGAACTGGCGGCAGATTTCCTGCAGTAGGAATTGCTCCTCAATTTCGAATGCATCATCGGCGTAGCCGAGACGGATCAGGTTGATGATGACAGCAATCCGGGCTGCATGATTGTCGAAAATGTTGGCGATACCCTCGACAGGAATGTAGTGCGGTTCAAAATCGGGGGCGAGATTGATCTCGTTGCGGAGGTGATCCATCAGCATCTGCTCACCCGGTCGCAGCACGCCATCTGAGACCACCACGTCGTGGGCGAGGCAGATGAACGCCTCTCTCTGATCCTGGGTAAGCTGATGCAGGAACATGGCGTTCTTTATTCTCCTTGTTGTCGCAGACGGCTACTGCTCGGGCGCGACCAGTTCAACATTGTAGTTACGGATCTCATCGTCCCGCAGAGTGGTGACCTCGACGGTATCGCCCGGCTGGAACTGTTCGAGCATAGACAAGAGTGAATCTTCATTCGTGACGTTTTCACCGTTGATGGCGATGATGACATCACCGAGGTGAATATTACCGCGCCAGTCTTCCCGCACACCGATCATGCCGGCCTTATCAGCTGGCAGTCCTTCCCGGACCGACAGAATCGCCACGCCTTTGACACGCAGCCGTCGCGTCCAGTAGTCGGTCAGGGTTTCAATACCCAAGACCGGCCTGAACAGCCGACCGTGTTCCCTTAACTGCGGGATGATGGTCTTCAGGGTGTTCACGGGGATGGCAAAGCCGATTCCGGCGCTGGCCCCGGAGGGTGAGTAGATCGCAGTGTTAACGCCAATCAGCTTACCGTGGGAATCAAGCAGGGGTCCGCCCGAGTTACCTGGGTTGATAGCCGCATCAGTTTGAATCACGTTCTTGATGGTGCGGTTGTTCATGGATTTGATTTCCCGACCAAGGGCACTGACCACCCCGGTAGTGAGTGATGTATCCAGTGCGAACGGGTTGCCAATGGCAAGCACCTTCCGGCCCACCACAAGAGAACTCGAGTCACCCAGCGGCAGGGCTTTGAGTTCCTCGTCCGGTGCGTCGATCTTCAGCAGGGCGATGTCTTTCTCCGGTGCGGTGCCGACGACCTCGGCCTCATAGGTCCGGTTAGACTGGAGGGTGATGGTGATTTTGTTGGCGCCGTAGACGACATGGAAGTTTGTCACAATCAGGCCGCTTTCATCCCAGATGAAACCGGTGCCGCTGCCCCGCGGGATTTCCATGACGTTGAGGGAGAAGCGCTGGCGGCGCAGCTGGGTGTTAGTGACAAAGACTACGCTGGGCGATGAGTTCTCGAATACCGCAATGTTGTTTTTCTCATCGTCGGTATAAAAAGGCGAGCTGATGATTTCGTCCAGCGACTCCGTTGCGGGCAGAGACGCAGGGACTGGCTCATCTTCACCGACAGCAAAGACGTAGATACCCGCGGCGATGGCCGCGGCGACAATTGTCGCCCCAAGCAGTCTCATCCTGTCAGCGTGTGGTCGGCGTGGTCCTTGTCACCACGGCGGCGCTGTCAATGAACTGGTTCAGATCATAAAGATCCTGTGGGCTCAGGGTACCCACCACCTGTTTCAGGCGCAGGGTATCGAGAACGTAGCGATAGCGGGCCTGAGCATACTGGAACTGTGACAGGAACAGGTTACGCTGGGCATTGAGGACGTCGACGATGTTGCGCGTACCCACTTCATAGCCGGTCTGGGTCGCATCAAGCGCGCTCTGGGCAGACTCGATGCCGCGCAGACGTGCCCTGACCCGGGCGACGTCGGTGTTGATGGCGGTGTAGAGGTTTCTTGTGCTCTCAACGACCTGACGCTGAATCAGGTCCAGGTTCAGCTGCGCAGCATCACGGCTGTAGTTGGCCTGCCTGACACCTGACCGAATGGCACCACCCTGGTACAGGGGCATCTGCATCTGCAAGACCAGGCTGCGCTGGTTAACCTTGTTGCCGATGAAGTCGACGCTGCCGGTGACGCTGTGAGAGTAGCTTGCCTCGGCATCAATGACTGGCAGGTGAGCAGACTTTGCGATTTTCACGCCGCGCTGGGCTGAGTTCAGCTGCTCGCGGGCGGCTGCGAGAGCAAAGTTGTTCTGCAGTGCGGTTTCTACCCAGGCATCTTCGTTCTGGGGCTCGGGATACTTCACCGGGAAGTTCTCCGCGAGACCGGAAATTTGCTCAAAGTTACTGCCCGTCAGGCGCACCAGCGGTTCGAAGCTGGTGGACTGGAGACCCTCGGTTTCGATGACGCTGACCGTGGCTGAGTCAAACGCGGCCTGAGATTCGAGCACGTCAGTAATGGCCACGAGGCCAACGTCGAATCGCTGCTGCACCTGTTCCAGCTGGCGTTGTACTGCGCTTCTTTCAGCGTTCGAGGCAGACAGGCCGGCCTCTGCTTCAAGGATGGCGAAGTAACTTTCAGCGACGCGGACAATCAGCGCCTGCTGCTCGGCGGCGAAGTTTGCCTTGGCCTCAGCCTGCAGGTTCTTCGCCTGTTTGAAACGGTACCAGCTGTCGAGGCGAAAAATAGGCTGGGTCAGGATCGCCTGCCAGCCGTGGTCGTTGTAACGGTCTGTCGGTGGCTGTGGATTGCTTGGCAGTGTTCGCCGGTTGTCGATCGTGCGACCACCAACACCGATACTGGGCAACAGGCGGGCGCGACTCTGGGCAACCACTTCATTCTGGGACAAAAAGACAGCCTGAGCGGCACCGATCTGCGGATCATTCTCTACCGCCAGGTTGTAGATCTCCTGCAACGTTGCCCCTTGTGCACTTGCAGCACTGGTTAAGCCTGTCAGGGTAAGGATGAGCCCGGCGAGGGCCTTGCGCGGGAACTTCATGGCAGATCTCATAGTTTGCGTCCGGTTTTATCAATACGTGTGCGGGGCCCGAATTGCTTAAAGCATCAGGCATCGCCTCACGTCCGCGGCAGAGCTTAGCGGTCCCGGGTGCCGGGAGGCTACCGCGGGGCGACAGTATGTCGGCCTGGCACGTTAAAGTGACCCGGCATTATATGGCATAAGATGCGCTAAACAGAATCTGTTTGATATCTGGCCTGAAATGCCCAGGAGCCATCAAAGTGGGGGAGCGGCATATTCGCCGAACTCGGCTTCAAGTGCGGCCGCGACAGCGAGTGCCATGTGCTCGGTGAAGGGGCGCGTGACAATCTGTATGCCGACGGGCAGGCCTGCTGCATCAGTGCCGGCGCGGATTACCACACCTGGCCAGCCGGTCAGGTTGAATGCCATGGTGTAAGTATAGTCTGTCGGATTTTCGGGCTCATCGTGGGATAGCGCCGTTCTCGCATTCACCGGGCAGATGAGGACATCATGCTGGTTGAAGTAGCTTAACATCGAGCTCTGGTAGTTGTGCCAGAGACTGATCACCTGGGCAAACTCGGCTGCGCTGCCACCGTCCGGCGCGCGCTCGGTAAGGATCCGGGCGACTCTGGCAGATGGCTGCCTGGTGCGACAGTCCTCCAGCAGCATCTCGACCAGGTCGCCGTTATCTGCCGAGAACAGCCGACCATAGATAAAGGCCGTCATCTCAATCCCGGTGGGACGATCCTCCGCAACCTGGCAACCCTGGTCGCGCAGGCAGTCTGCTGCTGTCTGAACAGCCTGCTGGATCGCAGCATCCGGTGTGCTGATACCGTTGTCTGTATGAAAGCCGACCCGCAGTGACGAGACATCGACCTCGGCAGGATCTGACCAGCTGGCGGGCATCGCATGCGGATCCACAAGGTCAGGTCCGGCGATGATAGGCAGCAGAAAGCTGAGTTCAGCGACGGTCTTTGCCATGGGGCCCGGCTGGCTGAGCGGTGCCAGCAGGCCTGAGGTAGGCAGCGCGTTACCGGTGCAGGGTACCCGGCCAGTCGTTGGTTTGATGCCGGCCACACCGCTGAAGTGGCAAGGCAGACGGATGCTGCCGCCGGTATCTGTGCCAATGTCGAATGGCGAGAGTCTTGCAGCAATCGCAGCCGCGGCCCCGCCGCTGCTGCCACCGGGTGTGCGTTCCAGATCCCAGGGATTGCTGGTGCGGCCGAACAAAGCGTTGTCTGTCTTGAAGGACAGCGTGAATTCCGGCGTATTGGTCTTGCCGAGCAGGATTGCGCCTTCGTTGCGCAGGCGGCTGACACAGGTGGCATCACGCCCCGGGCGGAACTCGCGACGGCCCTCTGTACCCCAGGTTGTCACCGTGTCAAAAGTGTCGAGACTGTCCTTGATAGTCATGGGTACGCCGAACAGTCGCCCCGGGGTCTCACCGCTTTTCAGGGCAAGATCCGCGCGCTCAGCTTGTTTCAGGGCAGGTTCGAAGTTGCTGGTAATGACGGCGTTCAGTTGCGGATTCACTGCTTCGATGCGGTCAATAAAGGCCGTCGTCAGCGCTTTCGACGTCACTTGTCCGGTTTGCACCAGCTGCGCCAGGGTGGTGACCGGTTGTTCCAGCAGATCATCCATGGCTGGGATTATACGCCATACTCGATGGCTGTCTGGCACCTGACAGGCCGCAGTTTTGTGATACTGGAATTACCCTCACTCAACCACAGATAAACTGATTTCGAGCCTGTCCTTATCAATGTCGAACGCAAGGTCCTGGGCTTCGCTGGAATATTCGAGTTGGGTGCACAGCGTTTCCTTTAAAATGTAGTCCTCGTGAGTCTGGATTGCCTGCTTTAGATTGTCGCTGGCATTCACATTCAGGCGAATGCGGTCGCTGACGTTGAACCCGGCATCTTTGCGTGATTTCTGAATCCGGTTAACGACTTCCCGGGCCAGTCCCTCATTGATGAGTTCATCGGTGAGAGCGCAATCCATATCGATTGACACATAGCGGTCTGAAATGGCGTTAGTGCCGGCCTTCGCTTCGCGAAAAATCAGCACATCGTCCACCGAGAAACTCTCGTCACCGAGGGCAATCTCTTCGTTGTTTTGCAGCTCATCGATCATACTGCTGTCCATGGTTTCGATCAGCTGGCGGTAGTCCTTGAATCTTTTGCCCAGCCGTTTGCCGAGTACCGGTGCGTTGGGTTTGGCATAAAGGTGGATATAACGCTTCTCGTCCGTCGAGTATGCAACCGTCTTGGCATTCAGCTCGGTCTTGATGTAGGCCTCGAGGCGGGCAATTTCGTCCAGCAGCGCCGTATCACGATGGATAACTGTGATTGCAGCCACCGGGTACTTGGTTTTGACCTTCTCCTGATTGCGCTTCTGCCTGCCCAGCAGAATGATGTGCTGCATGCGGGTGACAGCCTGTTCCAGTAACGGTTTGATCCTGCTGGTATTGGCTTCCGGGTAAGTGCACAAATGCACAGAATCCGGCAGCGATGCCGGCGCATATTCCTTCAGGGCCTGGTAGATGGTTTCGGACAGGAAGGGCGTAAACGGCGCCATCGAGACGCTCAGTTCAAAGATCGTGGTGTAAAGCGTCCCGTAAGCGTTGAGCTTATCGGCATCACCACCCTCCGCCCAGAACCTCGATCGATTCAGACGGATGTACCAGTTGGTCAGGTCCTCAATGAAGTCAAACAGCGCCGGTACCACATTGTAGAGCTGGTACTGTTCCATTTCTGTCGCGATATTGGCTTTCAGAGACTCCAGCCGCGACAGAATCCACTGATCCATTATGTTATCGGATTCAGCTACTGCAGGGTCCGGTCTCCAGCTGTCGATCTGGGTATAGGTATGCAGGAACTTGAAAGCATTGAGCCAGGGTAGCAATGCCCGCCGTACCATGTCCTTGACCCCGCTGTCGGCGAAGCGCTGCTCTTCTGCTTTCACCAGTCCGGAGTTGATGAGATAGAGCCGCAGGGCATCGGCACCGTAGGTTTCCATCAGGCCATCCGGTGGCGTGTAGTTGCGCAGGCTCTTTGACATTTTCTTGCCATCTTCGGCCATGACGATGCCGTTGACGATGACATTCTTGAAAGGGCTGGTGCCAAAGAGGGCGGTGCCAAGAACGATCAGTGTATAGAACCAGCCCCGCGTCTGATCCAGACCCTCGGCGATAAATTCGGCGGGGAAGCCTTGGTCAAACAGCGCCTGGTTTTCGAACGGGTAATGCAGCTGGGCATAGGGCATGGAGCCCGACTCAAACCAGCAGTCCAGCACTTCCTCGATGCGGCGATAGATTCCGGCTTCACCGTCCACCGTGAAGGTGAGCGGATCAACGTTTTCCCGGTGCAGGTCTTCAAGATGTATCCCGGTGAGCGCCTTCAGTTCCTCACGGGAACCGATGCAGCGCATGCTGCCGGTTTCGTCATTGATCCAGATCGGTAGGGGGGTGCCCCAGTAGCGGTTCCGTGAAATCGCCCAATCGATAGCGTTTTGCAGCCAGTTACCCATGCGGCCGTTCTTGATGTGTGCAGGCACCCAGTGGATCTGGGCATTGGACTCGAGCAGCTGGTCCCGCATCTGCTCTACCCTGACGTACCACGAATCGATAGTGCGATAGATGATGGGAGTATCGCTGCGCGGGCAGAATGGATAGCTGTGAACGATGACATCCTGGATGTACAGGCTGCCGTTGTCTTTTAGGTGGCGGATGATCTGCTTGTCAGCTTCCTTGACATGCATGCCTGCGAAGTCAGTGACCTCTGCTGTGAACTGGCCCGCCATATCGACGGGACAGACGATGGCCGAGATGCCGGCTGCCTTCATGACACGGAAGTCATCTTCACCAAACGCGGGTGCCTGGTGAACGACACCGGTGCCACTTTCGGTGCCGACATAATCATCGGCGACCACGACGAAAGCGCCTTCGGCCTCATGGTCGCTGAAGTAAGGGAATAGCGGTTCATACTGCAGGCCGACCAATTCGCTGCCCTTCATCTCCCGGGTGATGGTCAGTGTCTTGCCCTTGCCGATGGCCTCCAGGCGGTCCCTGGCGAGGATTATCTGCCGGCCATCGGCCTCATCGATGACCTCGACATAGTCGATATCGCCGCCCACACACAGGGACAGGTTAGAGGGCAGGGTCCAGGGCGTGGTGGTCCAGGCTGCGATGTGGCGCTCTTCACCCTTCAGCTTGAACAGCACAGTGACGGCGGGGTCCTGCACATCCTGATAATTGGAGCCGGCTTCGAAATTCGACAGCACGGTACCCAGGGTGGTGGAAAACGGCACCACCTTTTCCCCACGATAGATCAGGTCCTTCTCCCAAAGCTGTTTGACCACCCACCAGACCGATTCCATGTACCAGGGATCCATGGTCTTGTAGTCATGCTCGAAATCGACCCAGCGGCCGATCCGGTTGATGGTACTTTCCCACTCAGCGGTATAGCGCTGGACGATACCCCGACACTCGTC
>Ga0181575_10000389_pt1 | contig 32158 bp, 34 predicted proteins | sample 101ome_23_FD_145599 | JGI IMG/M metagenome (GOLD analysis project Ga0181575, IMG submission 145599) | Coastal salt marsh microbial communities from the Groves Creek Marsh, Skidaway Island, Georgia - 101411CT metaG (spades assembly) | ecosystem: Environmental > Aquatic > Marine > Intertidal zone... | reverse complement strand
GTCACGCGGTCAATATTGCTTTTGCCGATATTGACGTTCAAATCTTTGGCCCAATAATCAGCACGGCGCTGATAGGTGATGGCGCGTCCGGCATCGAGTTTGGCGATTTCATATGCACCCGATACGGGCGGGATGTCCAAACTGGTCTCGGCCAAAGAGCGCCCCTCAGCATTCCAATAGGCTTTTTTCAATATCGGCAATTGCCCCAAAATCATCGGCAATTCGCGATTGCCCTTTTGCCCGAAGCGAAAGGTAATTTCGTGCGGACCGGCAATATCATAGCCGACCACATCGGCATAATAGGCGCGGTAAAAAGGATGCGCTTTTTTCAAAGCGGTCAGCGAAAAGGCAACATCATCGGCGGTGATGGGGCTGCCATCTGAAAATTTCGCGTTTTTATTGAGACGGAAGCTGACGGAGGAATAATCGGCCGCATGTTTCACCGCCTCGGCAATCAGCCCGTAACCGGCGCTTGCCTCATCGAGCGAGCCGGTCATCAGCGTGTCATGAATGAGCCCCAAACCACTGGCCGCATTGCCCTTAATGGTAAATTGGTTGAGATTGTCGAAAGAACCGATGGCGGCAATGCGCAGGCTGCCGCCTTTGGGCGCGCTTTCATTGACGTAAGGGAAATGGGCAAAGCCGCGTGGTAATTCCGGCTTGCCGAAAAGCGACAAGCCGTGCTGCCAGTCGGCGGCAAATATCGGGCTCATAAGGCTGAGAAAAAGCGCTACGGTTTTGAGGCAATTTGCGACAGGCGGCGGCACGGACATGACATCTCCAAATCGGACGATAAAATCAGACGAAAGCCACCTATCGAAGCAAAAATAAAGGCTGCGCACAAGCTGATGTGTCGCGGCCTAAAAAGAAAAACAGGCTTATTTCAGGCTGTCGAGATAGGCGATAATATTGGCGCGGTCTTTGGCTTTGCGCAATCCGGCAAAAGCCATATTGGTGCCGGCCGCATATTTTTTCGGATTTTCCAGAAATCCGTTCAGCGCCTCATAATCCCACGCACCGCCCATATCGGCCAAAGCGCCGGAATATTTAAAGCCGCCATATTGGCCAATCGTGCGGTCAACAATGCCGTAAAGGGCAGGGCCGATTTTATTGGCGCCGCCCGGCTCAAAGCTGTGACAGGAGACGCATTTTTTCGCCACTTTAATGCCCTTATCGATGGAGGCGGTGGCCAGCATATCGGCAATCGGCACAACTTCTTCGGCCACGGCAGCAACCGCTACCGCGCCTTCTTCTTCTACCCCTTCCACCACATAGGCTTCCGGATTGGCCGGTGCCGGGTCAAACATAATGGCACCGAGGTTTTGCACACCGAGATATACCAGCAAGGTAAACAGCACCGCGCCGGCGATTTTATTGAGTTCAAAACTATCCATTAAGTCCCCCAAAATGCGAAAGGAAGAGCCGCATGGCGACCCTGAATGTCGCCGCACTTTACGCAATTTCTGCTGCCAACCCCATTGTTTCCGCTTGCGGCCTAGCGTCGCACAAATTAGGAAGAGATTAGGAAAACAAACAGTGAGTCGCAATGGCGGAGAAAAAGCAAATGGTGGGCGAAAACCCGATAATTTTAATACCGGCACGCATGGCCTCAACGCGCCTGCCAAACAAGCCTTTGGCACAAATTTGCGGCGTGCCGATGATTGTGCAAGTGCTCAAACGCGCGCAGGAAGCCGATTGCGGTCGTGTTGTCGTGGCGGCGGCTGAGCAAGAAATTGCCGATGTGGTGGCCGATGCAGGCGGCGAAGCGATTTTGACCGACCCGGATTTGCCGTCCGGCTCTGACCGCATTCATGCCGCGCTCGAAACCGTTGATGGCGATGGCGCGCATGACGTTATCGTCAATTTGCAAGGCGATTTGCCGAGTTTGGCGCCGAATTTGGTGCGCGATTGCCTCGCTGCATTGGACAGTGCGGATATGTCGACTTTGGTCGCCGAAATCAGCGATCCTGAAGAGCGCGACAACCCCAATGTGGTGAAAGCGGTATTGTCTGTGACCAGCGGCAAAAAAGCCCGCGCACTTTATTTCACCCGCGCCACAGCGCCCTCCGGCGATGGGCCGCTTTATCACCATATCGGCATTTATGCCTATCAACGCGCCGCTTTGGATAAATTTGTCGCTTTGCCGCCATCGCCGCTTGAACAGCGCGAAAAGCTCGAGCAATTGCGCGCATTGGAAGCCGGGTTCACCATTAATGCCGCGATTGTTGACACAGTACCGGTCGGGGTGGATACGCCGGAGGATTTGGCGCATGCCGAAGCCGTGCTAAAAGAACAATCACTATGAGTAAAATCGCTTTTCAGGGTGAATTGGGCGCCAATAGCCATATTGCCTGTGTCGACACTTATCCCGACATGGCGGTGATGCCGTGTGCCAGTTTCGATGACGCCTTTGCCGCTTTGCGCGACGGTTCGGCGCAGCTGGCCATGATGCCGGTTGAAAACACGGTGGCCGGTCGCGTCGCCGATATTCATCGGCTTTTGCCCGGTTCCAAGCTGTATATTGTAGGTGAGCATTTCATGCGCGTAAATCATTGTCTGTTGGCCTTGCCCGACACTGATGAAGCCGCTCTGACCCATGTGCACAGTCATGAAATGGCGCTCGGCCAATGCCGTGATTTAATTGCCGAATTGGGGCTGACCCCGCAAGTGGCGGCCGATACGGCGGGCAGTGCGCGCGATTTGGCGGCAGCGAAAACGCCCGGCCATGCCGCCATTGCCTCAAAATTGGCAGCCGAAATTTACGGCCTTAATGTGCTGCGCGAAAATATTGAAGACAGTGCCAGCAATACGACACGCTTTCTCATCATGTCAGCCAGCCCCGATGATGCCGAGCCGGATGAAGAAAATGTCATGACCAGTTTCATTTTCCGTGTGCGCAATGTGCCCGCCGCGCTTTATAAAGCGCTCGGCGGCTTTGCCACCAATAAGGTCAATATGACCAAGCTTGAGAGCTATCAGCCCAACGGTTTTCTGGCGACGCAGTTTTACGCCGATATTGAAGGCCATCCGGAAAGCGAGCCGGTGCGCCAAGCTTTGGAAGAGCTGAGCTTTTATTGTTCCGAAATGGATATTTTGGGCGTCTATAAGGCGGCACCGGAACGCGCCGCTTTGCAAGACAGCTAGCCGCTCTTATCGGCCTTCTGCAAAAGCCTGCATCAATTGAAAAGCAATGGCCATTTGCGGCGGCACGCCGAGCGGGCCGTCACCGCGCATGGATGAGATGACATCATCGCGGCTGACCCAGCGCGCTTCTTCCAATTCGACCTCATCGACGCTGACCTCCAGCGAGCTTGCTTCGGCAAGACAGCCAATCATTAAAGAGCCGGGAAACGGCCAGGGCTGCGTGCCGAGATAGGTGACATGATTAATCTCAAGGCCTGCTTCTTCCTGCAATTCGCGCGCCACTGCTTCTTCAATGGTTTCGCCCGGTTCCATAAACCCGGCCAAGGCGCTCAACATGCCCTCGGGCCAACCGCGCTGGCGCCCCAATAAGCAATGCTCGCCATAAGTGGCCAGCATAATCACCACCGGATCGGTGCGCGGAAAATGCTCGGCCCCGCAATTGCCGCATTGGCGCTTATAGCCGCCTTCCAACATTTGCGTGGGACTGCCGCATTGGGCGCAAAAACCGTGCCGCAAATGCCAATCCAACATGCCTTTGGCTTGCGCCAAAATCGCCAATTCAGTGCGCGCCATATCGCCGGCTGCCGCCAAGGCACGCAAATCTTCAAATTGCCCCATGCCTTTGAACGGGCCGAATTCTTCGGGGCTGCTCATATGGCTGATATCGGCGGCAAAAAGCGGTTTGCCGCGGCGATTAAGCCCTAAAAAAACCACCGCCATATCATCGCGCCACGCCTCGCCAAAAGCCGCTTTCGGCAAATAGCCGACATCGCGCCCGTCGCCCGCTTGCAGTTCCGGCAATACCAAAGGCTGCAAATTCCACAATGGCACAATCAGCGCCGCGTCGCTGGCCAATTGTGCGGCCAGCCAATCAGCATTGCCGCGTTGATGACCGGCACGGTCGAGCGGATTATTGGCAAACATGATGGGGTTTTCCGGCAGCGCCATAAACTCTCTCCTGTCAAATAGCGGGCACAGTGCCATTGCATTCTATCCCCGTCAATCATCGCCCAACATGTGGCAAAAAAGCTGTATCGACGGCTTGCCTCTGCTATAAGGAAGGGGAGAGATTGGCGGCAGACGCATCCCTCGCCAACTGGGTCAGATCCGGAAGGAAGCAGCCCTAACGAGTTCGGTGCGGGTTGCCTGTCCAGTCTCTCACCTCTCATGCCGCGGACCGAACCATTGGGGTCCCGAGGCGGCAATGATGATTGATACGGGCAGCTTTGGGGCACAAATGACAGAACAAACAGAAAATAATACTGCTCCCGAGCCGACCGAAGAACATGTCGATTCCGAACTGCAAGATGAGGGCGCGCAAGCGCCGGAGTTTACCGCCGATGCGCCGGGGTTCGATATGCTGGCCGATGCCGATGCCGATAATGAAGTCGAAAATGACGCCGCGCCAATAAGTGGCGATGACGGCAGCTATAAGGTGCTGGCGCGCAAATATCGACCGCGCAATTTTGACGATCTCATTGGCCAAGAAGCCATGGTGCAAACCCTGACCAATGCGTTTGACAGTGGCCGTATCGCGCATGGCTTTATGTTGACCGGCGTGCGCGGGGTCGGCAAAACCACCACGGCGCGCATTTTGGCGCGCGCGCTGAATTATCAAACCGAAGCGATTAATGCGCCGAGCATGGCATTGCAAGAAGATGGCGCGCATTGTGAAGCCATTATGGATGGCAGCCATGTCGATGTCATTGAAATGGACGCCGCCTCGCGCACCGGCATTGGCGATATTCGCGAAATTATCGACAATGTGCGCTACACGCCGAGCGCCGCGCGTTTCAAAGTCTATATTATTGACGAAGTGCATATGCTGTCGAAAGCCGCCTTCAACGGATTGCTGAAAACGCTGGAAGAACCGCCGGCGCATGTGAAATTCATTTTTGCGACGACGGAAATTCGCCAAGTGCCGGTCACCGTATTGTCGCGCTGCCAGCGTTTTGATTTGCGGCGCCTGACATTGGACGATACGCAAACCCTTTTGAACCGCACCTGCAAGGCTGAAAATGTCAGCCTGCCGGAAGAAGCGTTAAAGCTGATTGCGCGCGCCGCTGACGGTTCGGCGCGCGATGCGCTGTCTTTGCTGGATCGCGCCTTGGCGCATATTGACCCGGCCGGCGATGGCGCGGTCGACGAGGCGACCATGCGCGCGCTTTTGGGGCTGGCCGATCGCGGACGCATTTTCGATCTGTTTGATTTGGTGATGGCCGGTTCGGTGAGCGCGGCTTTGGACGAGTTTGAAGCGCAATATGTGATGGGCGCTGACCCGACGGTTATTCTGGCCGATATGGCCGAACTGACACATTGGCTGACACGGCTGAAATTCGTGCCGGCCGCGCAAGAAGATATTACTTTTTCGGCGCAATTGCGCAGTCGCGGCGTGGAAGCGGCAGAAAAATTATCGACCCGCATTTTGTCGCGGGTTTGGCAGGTTTTGCTGGCCGGCACGGATGAAGCGGCGCGTGCCGCCAATGCGCGTGCAGCGGCGGAGATGGTGCTTATTCGATTGGCCCATCTGGCCGATATGCCGTCGCCCGAAGAGCTCATCAAACAATATGACAGCGCGCCATCTGCCGCCCCTCCGTCAGCGCCGCCAAGTGATGGCGCGGCAGTGACGGGCGATAGATCGCCGGTGTCACATGATGGCGCCGCCGCGCCGCGTGCGGCCATTGCGCCCGAAGCGGCACAAGAAACGGCCCAAGAAATGGCCCAAGAAATGGCAAGGCATAGCGCGCCGGTATTGCAAAATTTTCAGGCCGTTGTCGCTTTGGCGGCAGACAAGCGCGATATTGGCTTGAAGCATGCGCTTGAAAACGGTGTGCATTTGGTGGCGTTTGAAAGCGCGGCAGGCACGCGCGCCGGACGCATCGAATTGCGCTTGGCCGAGGGGCAAGACAATATTGCGCAAGATTTGACACGCAAATTGCGTGAGTGGACGGGGCAAAATTGGGTCGTGTCGCTGTCGCAAGAAGGCGGCGCGGCAACGCTCGGTTCGGTGAAACAAAGTGCCGCCGACCGCCGCGAAGAAGCGGCATTAAAAGACCCGTTTGTGCAAGCGGCCTTATCGGCTTTCCCGAAAGCCGAGATTGTTTCCATCAGTGATTTTGAAGCCGCACTGCCGGTCGATGATGGCGAGACCCCTGATATGGACGGCGATTAGGCGCGCTATTCATGGCCGGGGCGGAAATTGAAAATTTGGTGAAATTGCTGGCGCGTTTGCCGGGGCTGGGGCCGCGTTCAGCGCGGCGCGCCGTCTTGCAAATGATGCGCCGCCGCGAAACCCTGCTCGACCCGCTCAGCGAGGCATTGATGGTGGCGCGCGATAAAATCGTCAGCTGCACCATTTGCGGCAATATTGATACGCTGTCGCCCTGCACCATATGCGCCGATAGCCGCCGCGATGTTTCGGTTTTATGCGTGGTTGAAGATGTCGGCGATTTATGGGCGCTGGAGCGCGCGCAAGCGGTCAAAGGGCGCTATCATGTTTTGGGCGGCACTTTATCGGCGCTCGACGGCATCGGCCCTGATGATTTGAATTTGGGCGGGCTGAAACAACGCTGCGCCGATGATGCTGTCAGTGAAATCATTCTCGCCACCAATGCGACGGTGGAAGGGCAAACCACGGCCCATGTCATTACCGATATGTTATCCGATTTGGATGTTACCATTACGCGGCTGGCGCATGGCGTGCCGGTCGGCGGCGAATTGGACTATCTCGATGACGGCACTTTATTGGCTGCCATGAAGTCGAGACGGTGAAGGCGCGCTGATAGGCGGCGTCAGCCCTTATTGTCCAGTAAATCACTGCCGCTTTCGGCTTCTACCTCCAGCGAGGTGATTTTTTCACCGCGCGAACCGATTTTGCGGCTGGAGGTTTCAATTTGCTCAATATCCTTATTGGCTTGGTCAAAATGGCCGCGCAATTTGCCGATGCGCTCATCCAGTCGCGTCACATCGAGCAACAGGCTTTCCACTTCCTTTTGAATGAGCCCGGCCTGTTGGCGCATTTTGACGTCGCGCATAATGGCGCGCACCGTATTGAGCGTCAGCGACATGGTATTGGGCGATACCGGATAGACGCGCAAAGCGCGGCATTTTTCAACCATATCGGGCACGCGCAAATGCAATTCGGAAAATATGCTTTCGGACGGCAAAAACATCAGCGCCGCATCGGCCGTCTCGCCGGGAATAATATATTTTGCGGCAATATCTTGCGCATGTTTCAGCGTGTCGCTTTTCATTTGTGTCAATGCGGCGCGTGTTTCTGCCTCATCTTCGGCGGCGCGCAATTTCTGATAGGCCTCGAGCGGAAATTTACTGTCAACGACAACAGGGCCGGGCGGATTGGGCAATCTGATGAGACAGTCGGCGCGCTTGCCATTTGATAAAGTGTGTTGAAAATCATAGGCGCTGTCGGGCAGGCCATCGACGACAATGTCATTGAGCTGGCTTTCACCAAACGCGCCGCGCGCCTGCTTATTGTCGAGAATGTGCTGCAATTCGACAACTTGGCTCGACAGGGCGGTAATTTCTTGCTGCGCCTTGTCAATCAAAGACAGCCGCTCGCCCAAATCACCCAAAGATTTGGCGGTTTTTTCGCGGCTCTCGGTCAGATTATCGGCCATGTTCTTGCTCACCCGGCCCAATTGTTCGGTCATGGTGCGCGCCAATTCGCCCTGTGTGCGTTGCTGGTTTTCGGCCAAAGCACCGAGCCGGCCGGCCAGCTGGTTTTGCTCATTGCGCATGGCATCTATCAAAGCCAGCATTTGCGCTTGGTCACCGCCATTACTGCGCTTGCCGCGCAGCATAAAAGCAAAGCCGAGCCCCACGGCCAAGCCGACACAAAGCGCGAAAATAATGAGTAATACATCCATGCCGCGCATAGTGCGCCGATTCGGCCAACTTGACGCTGGCGCTTGCAAGGCTTAATTCAAAGTGATGAGCGTAAGAGAGATTATTGAAGTTCCGAACCCGCTGCTGAAAACCATTTCCGCGCCGGTGGCCGAAGTGCGTAACGATACGCGCGCGCTGATGGATGACATGCTCGAGACCATGTATGACGCCAATGGCATTGGCCTTGCCGCCATTCAAATCGGCGTGGCGCAGCGCATTATCGTGATGGATATTTCGCAATCCTATAGCGAAGATGAAGCGGCTGATGAGGGTTTGGAAGATGATGAAGAGGCAGCGGAAGCCAAGCGTTTGCGCGATTTGCTGAAAGACGAAAAACCGCGCTTTTTCGTCAATCCGGAAATTATCTGGACGGCTGATGAGACGCGCAATTATCAAGAGGGCTGTCTTTCCGTGCCCGGTTTTTATGATGATGTGGCGCGCCCTGCCCAATGCAAGGTCAAATTTCTCGACTATGACGGACAGCCTCAAGAAATTGACTGTGACGGGCTTTTGGCGACCTGCATTCAGCACGAAATGGACCATTTGAACGGCATTGTTTTTCTCGATCATTTGTCGCGACTGAAACGTCAAATGGCGCTGAAAAAACTCAAAAAAGCGACGCAAGGCGCAAGCGTTTGAGGGCGTGCCCATGAGCCGCAAAATAATCTTTATGGGCACCCCCGATTTTGCCGTGCCGGCCTTTGAGGCGGTGCGCGCGGCGCATGATGTTATCGCCGTCTATACGCGCCCGCCCGCCAAACAAGGGCGTGGCCAGTATGTGAAAACCTCACCCGTGCATGCGGCGGCAGAAGAGGCAGGCATTCACGTCTTCACCCCGACCAACCTGAAAGATGAAGACGAATTGGCGCGCTTTCGCGCGCTGGCGCCCGAGCTCGCCATTGTCGCCGCCTATGGCATGATTTTGCCGCAAGACTGGCTCAATGTGCCGCCGCTGGGATGCTGGAACATTCACGCTTCGCTTTTGCCGCGCTGGCGCGGCGCCGCCCCGATACAACGCGCCATTATGGCCGGTGACAGTGAGACCGGTGTGGCCGTCATGCAAATGCAAGCGGGATTGGACACGGGCGATGTGCTGCTGGAAAAACCTCTGGCCATTGCCGATGATGACACGGCGCAAAGCCTGCATGACAAGCTGGCGCAATTGGGCGGCGCAGCCATTGCCGAAGCTTTGGCGGCAGAAACATTGACGCCTGTGCCGCAAGCGACAAACGGCATTACTTATGCCGAGAAGATTGACAAGGCGGAAGCGCGGCTCGATTTCTCGCGACCGGCGAAAGAATTGGACGCGCATATTCGCGGCCTGTCGCCATTTCCCGGCGCGTGGTTTGAGGCCAATGGCAAACGGATAAAAGTGCTGGCCGCCAAAGCGGTCGAGCAACAAGGCACGGTGGCTCAGCTTGCCGATGACGGCGCGATAGTGTTTTGCGGGCAAGATGCGTTGCAGCTTGTGCGCGTGCAACCGGCCGGAAAAGCAGCCATGAGTGGCGATGAATGGCTGCGCGGGCGCGGCCTCATAGCGGGCGAGACATTGGATTAATGCGCTACCGCTTGACCATAGAATATGACGGCACACCGTTTTGCGGTTGGCAAAGCCAGCGCGAAGGCGGCGCCGTGCAAGATGCATTGGCCGCTGCGGTCAAAGGGTTTTGCGGCGAGACGACAACGGCTTTCGGTGCCGGGCGCACCGATACCGGCGTGCATGCGCGCGGGCAAGTGGCGCATCTCGACCTTGAAAGCGCGCCAACCCCCGACAAGCTGATGGCCGGATTGAACTATCACTTAAAGCCGCAGCCCGTGGCGGTGATTGAGGCCGCCTATGCGCGCGATGATTTCGATGCCCGGTTTTCAGCCGTGGCGCGGCATTATCAATATCGCATTTTATGTCGCCGCGCCGTGCCCGCTTTGGATCGCGAGCGGGTTTGGTTCGTGCCGCAAAAATTGGCGCTGCAACCGATGCAAGAAGCGGCCGGCCATTTTATCGGCAAGCATGATTTTACCAGTTTTCGCTCGGTGCAGTGCCAAGCCAAATCGCCGGTCAAAACGCTGGACAGTCTGCGCATTGATGCGGCGGGGGATGAGTTCATAATCACCGCCAGCGCGCGGTCGTTTTTGCACAATCAAGTGCGCTCTTTGGCCGGCGCGTTGAAACATGTCGGCGAAGGCAAATGGACGCCGGATGATGCGCGTGCCGCTTTGGCCGACTGCGACCGCGCGCAATGCCCGCCGGTCGCGCCGGCTTGCGGGCTGACTTTCATGCAGGTGGATTATCCAGACGCGCTTTTGGCCGCGCCGGAAGCGGCTCAGGCGAAATAACCGGCCAGCAATTTTTCGTAAATTTTGGCAAGCTGACGAATATCATCGACCGGCACATGCTCATCGACTTTGTGCATGGTTTTGCCGACCAGCCCGAACTCGACAACGCGGCTTATGTCTTTGATGAAACGCGCATCCGAGGTGCCGCCCGAAGTTGATAAAACCGGCGCGCGGCCCGTCACTTCTTCAATCGCCGTACTCAATGTTTCGACAAACGGCCCGGGCTCGGTCAAAAAGCAATCGCCCGTATGCGACAGCTCAAGCGCATAACCGGCCTCGCCTGCCGCTTCATCAAGCCGCGCCTCAATCCACGCGCTGATTTTGTCTTTATCCCAATGGTCATTATAGCGAATATTGAAACGCCCGACTGCTTGTGCCGGAATGACATTGGTCGCGCCATTGCCGACATCGACCGAAGTGATTTCCAAATTGGACGGTTGAAAATGCTCTGACCCGTCATCAAGCGTGCCGGCCGCCAAATGCGCCATCAGCGTGACCAATTGTGGCACCGGATTATCGGCCAAATGCGGATAGGCGACATGGCCTTGCGTGCCGGTCACCGTGACCACCCCATTGACCGAGCCGCGGCGACCGATTTTTATCATATCGCCCAATACGTCAGGATTGGTCGGTTCGCCAACCAGACAGTCATCAATAATTTCGCCCTGCTCTTGAAGCCAGCCAAGCATTTTGCGCGTGCCGTTAATGCTCGGGCCTTCTTCGTCGCCGGTGATGAGAAAGGAAATCGAGCCGCCGACATCTCCCTGCGCTTGCTGATGCGCCGCCACGGCGGCGACAAAAGCCGCAATCGCGCCTTTCATATCGGCCGCGCCTCGTCCCCAAAGGGCTTGCTCGCGAATGTCACCGGCAAACGGGTCTGTCTGCCAATCATCTGCATTGCCCACCGGCACGACATCTGTGTGACCGGCAAAACAAATATGTGGGCCGTCACTGCCGCGCCGCGCATAGAGATTATCAACCGCTTCCGTGCCGTCTTCTTGGAACGGCAAGCGCGTGCAGACAAAGCCGAGATTTTCTAAGACCTCTTGCAACAGGTCGAGCGCCCCCGCTTCGGCCGGTGTGACCGAAGGGCAGCGTATCAATTGCGCGGCAAGCTCGACAGGGTCTAGCGATTGGCTCATAAAACTATCCTAATCGCGCAACAGCTCATTGACCGAGGTTTTTTTGCGCGTCTGCGCATCGACGGTTTTGACAATCACGGCGCAAGCTAAATTCGGGCCGCCATTTTCCGACGGCAATGTGCCGGGCACGACCACCGCATAGGGCGGGACTTCGCCGCGATAAATCTGCCCGCTTTCGCGATCGACGATTTTCGTCGAGCCGGAAATGAACACGCCCATAGAGAGCACCGCGCCCTCGCGCACAATCACCCCTTCGGCAACCTCCGAACGTGCGCCGATAAAGCAGTCATCTTCAATAATCACCGGTCCGGCTTGCAAAGGTTCCAGCACGCCGCCAATACCGGCACCGCCCGAAATATGGACATTTTTACCGATTTGCGCGCAAGAGCCGACGGTTGCCCAAGTATCGACCATTGTGCCGCTATCGACATAAGCGCCGAGATTGACAAAACTCGGCATCAGCACCACGCCCGGCGCAATATAGGCCGAGCGGCGCACCACGCAATTGGGCACGGTGCGAAAACCGGCAGCGGCAAATTCATCTTCCCCCCAACCGGCAAATTTTGACGGCACTTTATCCCACCAGCTGGTGTCTTGCGGGCCGCCCGATTGGGCGCTCATATCGTTCAACCGAAAGGATAGAAGCACGGCTTTTTTAAGCCATTGATTGACCTGCCAATCGCCATCGGTTTTTTCGGCGACGCGCAAGCTACCGCCATCGAGCGCGTCCAATGCGCCGTTGACCGCTTCGCGCACATCACCTTGCGTGTCGGCTGATACATTGCCGATATCGTCAAAAGCAGCATCAATGATTTGCTGCATGGTCTGATTATCCATCACTCTTTCCTCTCGCCTTTATCGCGGCCATTGGGGGGGAAATTAGCAGGCCTTTTTGTGCAGTCAAGCACCCGACAGACAGGCTGCGCATCGTCAGCCTGATTTCGTCAATTCTGTTAGGAAACCGACAAGATTATCGGTCTTATGGTGAATATGCGTGTCGTCTTGCGCGCGATATTCGAGCGGCATGTTCATCGCTTCCAGCGAGTCATTGCCGCTTTCCGCGACCAAAATCGTGGTCATGCCAAGCTGATGCGCCGGTGTCAGATTGCGCGCCATATCTTCGAAAAATGCCGTGCTTTCGGCTTGCAAACCGAAGCGCGCCAGCATGGCAGGATAAATTTCAGGATTTGGCTTGGGCAAATAATCACCCGCCACAATGTCGAAAACATCGTCAAAATGCGCATCCACGCCAAGCCGCCCCATGACCCGCTCGGCATGCGCCACCGTGCCATTGGTGAAAATGAATTTTTTGCCGGGCAGGGCGGCCAGCGCCCCAGACAAATGCGGGTCCGGCGCCAAAACCGACACATCAATATCATGCACGAAATCAAGAAACGGGCCGGGTGGCAATCCGTGCTTATTCATCAAACCGGCCAAAGTGGTGCCATATTCACCGAGAAATTGCTTTTGCAGGCGATAGGCTTCATCGCGCTCAACCGCTAATGCTTCGCCGATAAAGGCGGTCATGCGTTTGTCAATTTGTGCGAACAAATTTTGGCTGGCCGGATAAAGCGTATTGTCCAAATCGAACACCCAGCCCTCAATATTGGCAAAACGCTGCATCATTACTCCAAATTAATCGTCCAACGGCGCGCTGCGCCGGTATCAATGCGGGTAAAACCATGTCGGTCATAGCCGCGTGCCAAGCAATTTTCTTCACCGTCAATGGCAAAGCGTGTCGGCTTGGTGCACAGCTCACGCGCGCCGCCCCAAATTTTGGCGCGTCCCGCTTCGCGCACCAGACGGCCATCATCACCAACCGCCTCGGCATAGTAGAAATAATAGCGATCGCTCAGGCTTTCATTAATGACTTGTGTGCACTCATCGGCCGGCACGCGCCGCCAACCGCGGCTTTGAAAACGATCATTTTTCAATTGGCCGGTCGCGGCCCAAACCAAATGCGCCGTGCGATTGCATAAGGTGAGGCCGCGTTCACCGGCCTCGTTTTGCACGGTTTCAATCAATTTTCCGAGCAGCGCATCGCCCTTGGGATTGCCTTTCACGCCATAGCGCAATTTATAGGCGGCTTCGGCTTCACGCGTGCGTTCACCGCCAAAGCCGTCAATCGGGCCAATATCATATTGTAAATCGGTCAAAAGGCGCTGCATACCGGCCATGCGGGCGCGGCGGCGGCCATAATTGCTTTTTTCTGTGAAATCGACCAAGCGCCGTCCTGAACTGCCGGCGACAACGGCAAAATCGGCCTCAATCAGGCCACGGCGGCGACAATCGCGCCGCCCCTCAATGCTGAACTGACGATTTTCGGTGGCGACACAAAATCCCTCACCGCCGTCAAAAACCAGCCCCTCACCGGCATGGGCTTCATCTGATTTGGCATAGACATAGGCTTGCGCATCATCGGGCATATCGGCCAAAGCAATGGCGCATGCGCCGGGCAGAATCTCTATCCAGCCTTCGGTTTTGCTGACCACGCCCTGGCGCACCGAGGCGGCAGCCTGCAGCACATAAGAGGTTTCATTGCACAGGCGCATATCGGCCCGCGCCACTGATGGAACGACAAAAAGGCCGAGACTGAAAATCAGGCTGAAGAGAGCGATGCGCATTTTGTCACTCGATTAATGTGCCGGCACCCAGCTCGGTAAACAGTTCCAGCAAAATGGCATGCTGCACACGGCCGTCGAGAATGGCGGTAGCTGCGACGCCGTTCTTTACCGCATCAATGGCGGTTTGCAATTTCGGAATCATGCCGCCCTGCGCCGTGCCGTTTTTGATCAGCCGCGCCGCTTGCGCTTTGCTCAAGCGTTCAATCAATTTGCCCTTTTTGTCTTTTACGCCATCGACATCGGTCAACATGAGCAAGCGCTCAGCCCCCAAGGCGGCGGCAATGGCACCGGCTGCCGTATCGGCATTGACGTTTAGGGTCTGGCCATTGGCCGAGGTCGCAATCGGGGCAATGACGGGAATAATATCCGAGGCCAGCATGACATCGAGAATATGGCTATTGACCTTTTGCGGCGTGCCGACAAAACCGAGATTGACGGCTTTTTCAACATTGGAGGTCGGGTCTTTGGCCTTGCTGCGGGTTTTTTTGGCGACCAGTAAATCACCGTCTTTGCCCGACAGGCCGACCGCCGTGCCGCCCGCCGCATTAAGTGCGGTGACGATTTGTTTGTTAATCGCGCCGGCCAGCACCATTTCGACCACTTCAATGGTCTGCGCATCAGTGACCCGCAGGCCGTTTTTGAAACTGCTTTTAATGTTCAACCGTTCCAGCATAGCGGCAATTTGCGGGCCGCCACCATGCACAATGACCGGATTAATGCCCGATTGTTTGAGCAGCACCACATCATGCGCAAATTGGCGCGCCAGAACCTCATCGCCCATGGCATGGCCGCCATATTTAACCACCACTGTTTTTTTGTCGTAAAGCTGCATGAAAGGCAGCGCTTCGCTCAGCACATGCGCTTTGGCCAGCCAATCTGACGGATTGGCCGGTTTGTTTTTTGACGGAGATTTCACTTTGTTTGCCATGCAAACTCCAAATTCTATCAGGCCTTATATCCCAATTCGGTCAAATCAACCAGACTTGCAATGGCCGCGCGCACAAGCTCAATGCCGTCGCCTTTTTCGCTCGATGTGGCGATGATGTCGGGATGGGCGGCGGGGCGCTTTTGCAGCGCGGTTTGGGTTTGCTCAATCAACGCATTGAGTGCGCCGCGTTTCAGCTTGTCGGTTTTGGTCAGCACGATTTGATAGGATACGGCGGTCGCATCCAAATCATCCATCATGGCGAGGTCGTTTTTCTTCAGCCCGTGGCGCGCATCAACCAGCATGAAAATGCGCCGTAAATTGGGACGCCCCCGCAAATAAGCATTGAGCAATTCGTTCCATGCGGCGATTTTGGCTTTGCTTTCGCGCGCATAGCCATAGCCCGGCAAATCAACCAGCCATGCCGCGCCGTCATTGCGCTGTGGTGCGAGCAGGAAAAAATTCAGCTCTTGTGTGCGTCCCGGCGTGTTGGAGGTGCGCGCCAATCCTTTGGTGCCGGTCAGCGCATTGATGAGCGATGACTTGCCGGCATTTGAGCGTCCGGCAAAGGCAATTTCAATGCGGTCAGGGGCGGGCAGGGCCTCAAGCGCCACGACACCGAATTTGAACTCCGTGCCTTGCGCCAAGAGCCAGCGACCGGCCTCGACCAGCGCGGCAGTCTGACTATCCTGTTGATCCGTCATCATTGTCGCCTTGCTGTGCGGCTTTGCGCCGAAAGCCGAGATTTTGTAGAAGCTCAATCTCAACACCGTGGCGGCGCATAATATAACCCTGCTGCAAGAGCGAGAGGAAATTGTTCCAGGCCCAATAAATCACCAGACCGGCCGGGAAACCGGCAAGAATAAAGGTGAAGAATATGGGCAGGATTTGGAACATGCGCGCCTGAATCGGGTCGGGCGGCGGCGGGTTCATTTGCATTTGCACATACATGGTAAAACCCATCAAAACCGGCCAAATGCCGATCAGCAAAAAGCTCGGCACATCATAAGGCAAGAGCCCGAACAAATTGAACAGCGAGGTCGGGTCAGGGGCTGACAGGTCTTGAATCCAGCCAAAGAAAGGCTGGTGACGCATATCAATGGTCACGAACAGCACTTTATAAATCGAGAAGAACACCGGTATTTGAATCAGAATGGGTAAACACCCGGCCAGCGGATTAAGCTTTTCTTCGCGGTAAATCTTCATCAATTCCTGCTGCTGCGCCTGCCGATCGTCTTTATAGACTTCGCGGATTTGCAACATGCGCGGCTGCAATTTCTTCATTTTCGCCATGGTTTCGTAAGAGCGATTGGCAAGCGGAAAAAAAGCCAGCTTGATGAGCACGGTGACCAGCAAAATGGCAATGCCGTAATTGCCGAAAAATGCGTAAAACAGCGCCAGCGCGTTAAACATCGGTTTGGTCAGGAAGTAAAACCAGCCCCAATCAATCAGCAGGTCAAAACGGGTGACGCCGTTATCGGCATAGGCATCAATCACATCAACACGCTTGGCACCGGCAAAAAACCGGCTCGTGCTTTCAAAGCTTTGGCCCGGTGCCAATGCTTGTCCGGCGAGCAGAAAATCACTGCGATAGACGGGGGCTGCCTGACCGCCCAGCCTATCATCTGCGCGGCCGGTAAAGCGGCCGGTAAAAGCTTGGTCTTGCGGCGGGATAAGCGCGGCGGCCCAATATTTATCGGTGATGCCGAGCCAGCCGCCCGTGGCGCTTTGCTTGACCGGCCCGTCGCTCAGCAAATCATCATAATCAATCTCGGTCAGACCCTCTTCGCCGAAAAAGCCGATTGGCCCTTCGTGCAAAATGAACAAATCGGTGAGTTGCGGTGTGCCGGTGCGTGCTATTTGCCCGAACGGGTAGAGCGTCAGGGTTTCGCCCGAACCGTTTTGCGCGCGCTGGGTGATGGTGAACATATAATTTTCATCAACGCTGATGGTTTGCGACAACACCAAACCTTCCGGTGTGACATGGCGCAGCGTCACCGGCGTGGACGGGGTCAGAGCCCCATCGCCACTGGCCTGCCAGACGGTTTTTTCATCCGGCAAAGTGACCTTACTGCCGGGGGCGGCGACAAAACCGTGCTGCGCTTGCCAATGGCCTTTTTGGCCTTCGCGTTGCAGCAAAACTTGGCGCGGCGCATTTTCTCTTGCATCGGCACCGTAAGCTGTCAGCACTAAATCGTCAAAGCGGGCGCCCATGAGCGCGATTGAACCGGTTAATTGCGGCGTCTCAATGGCCAGACGCGGCGCTTCGGCAAATCCTTCCGTGATAAGATTGGCCGCCACTTGCGGTTGGGCAATTTGCCCGCCTGCCTGTGGTGCCATATTTGCTGCCAAGCCGTCAGCGCGCGCTGTTGCATTATCTGTCGTCGGCGAGGTGTTTTCCAGCTTTTGTTGGCGTGCGCGTTCTTCAGCCAGACGCGGCTCGGTGACAAAAAATTGCCAGCCCAGTAAAACGGCAAGGCTCAATATAATGGCCATTAAAAAATTATTTTGGTCATTCATGTTTCATATCCTTAGCCGCATTTTTGTGCAGGGCTTTGAGAGCCGAACGCAAATCATTTTTCAGTTTTTGCCATGGCCGCGGTGCGGTATGCACCCGACCTATCATCACATAGTCGAAACCGGGCATGCCTTCCAGCGGCAAAATTTCTTGCGCCAATGCGCGCAAGCGCCGCCGTGCCCGATTGCGCGCCACCGCATTGCCGATTTTCTTGCTGGCCGTCAGCCCATAACGCACCGGTGTCGGTGATATTTCATCATCGCCGCGCGCGCGTGCTTGCACAATCAGGCCGCGCCGCACTTCTTTGTCAGCCTTGGCGGCAGCAAGAAACAAGCGCCTGACGCGCAAGCTTGACAGCGCGTGACCTGTGCTTGTCATGAAAAAATCTTAGGCAGACAGGGTTTTACGGCCGCGCGCGCGACGACGCGCCAATACCAGACGGCCGTTTTTGGTGGCCATGCGGGAACGGAAACCGTGGCGGCGTTTGCGCACCAGATTGCTTGGTTGGAAAGTTCTTTTCACCTGACCCACTCCTTCACGAAACAGAAAAATAGTGTGTTTCTGCTGAGTTCCGTTTATATCTCGGGCGGATTTAGCTAAAAATAGCCTCAAAGTCAATCTTCTTGGCTTGATTATGGGCTAGTTTTTGCGCGCAGGGGGCGCATGACAATGAACGACAACAATAATCGCTTGGCCTTAGCCTCGCCGCGCAAGAAATTGGCTCTGATCGGCCTTTTTGGCGCTCTGCTGGTCGGCTTCTTTATTTTCGATTTGGACAGCCTTATCAGCTATCAAGGATTGGCCGAAAATGAGGCCGCCTTAAAGCGCGCCGTCGCTGAAAATCGGCTGATTACCATTTTGGCCTATATGGCGGTTTACATAACCGCTGTCACGTTTTCCCTGCCCGGCGCTTTATGGCTCAGCCTGGCCGGCGGTCTGATGTTCGGCACTTTGGCCGGCGGGGTAATTATCGTTATTTCAGCAACTTTGGGAGCCAGCGGATTGTTTGTGGCGGCACGCTATATTATCGGCGACGCGTTGCGCGCACGTGCCGGTCCGGCTTTGCAGAAATTCGAAGCGGCTTTTAACCGCGATGCTTGGTCTTATATGCTGGTCTTGCGGCTTTTGCCGATTTTTCCGTTTTTCATCGTCAATTTGGGGGCCGCCTTGGTCGGGGTGCGCTTTCCGATATTTTTGCTGACCACTTTTTTCGGCATCATGCCGGGGACTTTTGTTTTTGCTTCCATCGGCAATGGTATTTCGCTTCTATTGCAATCGGGCGAACGCCCTGATTTGAGTGTCATGCAAAGCCCTGAAATATTGGGGCCGCTTGTCGCATTGGCGGTTTTGTCATTGGCACCGATTTTATGGCGGCGCATGAAAGGGACAGAAAATGGCTGAGCATATTAAGACCGATATTTGCGTTATTGGCGGCGGCTCGGGCGGCCTGTCTGTTGCCGCCGGTGCGGCACAAATGGGCGCACAAGTGGTTTTGGTCGAAGGTCATAAAATGGGTGGTGATTGCTTGAATTATGGCTGTGTGCCGTCAAAGGCGCTGCTCGCCGCCGCTGAGCGCGCCCATATGGGGCGTTCCAATAAGCCTTTCGGGGTTGCTGCGGCCAGACCGAAAGTCGATTTCAAAGCTGTCATGGCGCATGTGCGCGAGACCGTTGAAGCGATTGAGCCGGTCGATAGCGTTGAGCGGTTTTCCGGTCTCGGCGTTCGGGTGGTGGAAGCGACGGGCAAATTTATCGACCGCAAAACCCTTAAAGCAGGAAATGCGATTATTCGCGCCAAGCGCTTTGTTATCGCGACCGGCTCAACCGCCGGCCTGCCCAATATTCGCGGCCTGAAATCCGTGCCTTATCTGACCAATGAAACGGTTTTCAGCCTGTCGCGCCAACCCAAACATTTGCTGATTATTGGCGGTGGACCGATCGGCGCTGAAATGGCGCAAGCTTTTTGCCGTCTCGGTTCTCAGGTGACGGTTTTGGAGGCCGACCGCTTTTTGGGGCGCGACGACCCTGAAACCGCAGCCCATGTCAAACGCCAATTGCACGAAGACGGTGTTGCTTTAAGGGAGGGCGTGCGCATTTCCTCGGTCGCCGCGAGCGGCAAGGGCGCAGGAACAAAAATTACCGTTTCATTGCAGAATGGCGCGCAAGTGACGGGCGATGCCTTATTGGTGGCAGCCGGTCGCAAGCCCAATTTGGCGGCTTTGGATTTGGCCAAAGCAGGCGTCAGCATAAGCGACGGGCCGGTGCCGCATATTCAAGTCGATAAAAGATTGCGCAGCAGCAATAAGAAGATTTTTGCTATTGGCGATGTCAATGGCGGGCCGCAATTCACCCATGCGGCGAGCTATCAAGCAGGTTTGGTCATTCGCAATATTTTGTTTTTCCTGCCCGCCAAGGTCAATTTCTCCGCTCTGCCGCGCGTCACCTATACCAATCCTGAACTGGCATCAATCGGATTGAGCGAAGCTGAGGCGCGCGAAAAATACGCTGCCATAAAAGTGCTGCGCTGGCCGTTTGAAGAAAATGACCGCGCCCGCGCTGAGCGCGATATGCGCGGCATGGTGAAAGTGGTGACAACGCGCAATGGGCGCATTTTGGGGGCATCGATTGTCGGCAAAGGGGCCGGTGATTTATTGGCCCCGTGGACAATGGCCTTGGCGCAAGGCTTGCCGATTTCCGCCATGGCCGGGGTCATATCCCCCTATCCGACGCGCGGTGAGGCGTCTAAGCGCGCTGCCGGTGATTATTACACACCGACCTTATTCGGCCCGCGCACCCGCAAAATAGTCGGGCTTTTGTCTTTATTGCGCCGTTAACCTTTTGTTAAGCTTTATGGGCTAAAGGTTAATCATGAGTAAATTGCGTATGTTCCCAAAAGCCCAGCACGCGGTGCAGGCCATGAAGGGTCAAGAAACTCTCCGGCAAATTCGTATTCGTGCCGCCAATGATGACCGCGCTTGCATTATCCGCGTCAGCGATAGCGGGCCCGGCCTGCCCGGCGAAGGGCGCGGATCTCTTTTGATGCCGCATATGGCTGGTGCACGCCAACCTGACGGCACCGGCTTGGGGCTTAAAATCGTCACCGATTTCGTCAGCTGGCTTGGCGGGCGCTTTGACATTATTCATAGCGACGGCCACGGCACGCAGTTTCAAATCACCTTGCCGCACCATGCGCCGGGCGCTCCGCGCGATGAGGCGGATGGCGATGAGGCGGCGGCGCTGGAAGCGTCGCCATCGCTGTCGGCGGAGGCGTGACCGCCAGCTTTTGACCTCCCGTGTTTGCCCACCCATGCTTGACCCAAACCGATGGCGCGGCTAGCGTCGCGCAAAGGGAGAAGCCAATGACCCCCGGGGCGAAAAATCTGATTACCGATATTGCCGGCATTCAAGTCGGCCATGCCGCCGATGAAAATCTGCGCAGCGGTGTCAGCGTCATTGTGCCTGATGCACCGGCGGTGATTGCCGCCAGCAGCCTCGGCGGTGGGCCGGGCACGCGCGAAACCGACGCACTCAAACCCGAAACATTGGTCAGCGAGGCGCATGCGGTGGTCTTGGCAGGCGGCTCGGTTTACGGGCTTGATGCGGCTTCGGGCGTGACCGCCGCCATGGGGGCTGACGGGCGTGGTTTTCAAACCGGTGCACCGATGCCTTCGCCGATTGTGCCGGCTGCGATTTTATTCGATGTCGCCAATGGCGGCGATAAGGATTGGGGCGACACCCCGCCCTATGGGCAATTGGGGCGCGATGCTTATGACGCGCTGTCGCGTGATTTTGCGCTCGGCAATGTCGGTGCCGGATATGGCGCACAGGCCGGTCAGTTGAAGGGCGGTCTGGGCAGTGCCTCGGTGGCGATTGACGGCACACCCAAAGTCGGTGCCCTGATGGCGGTCAATCCGGTCGGCAGCGTGGTCGATGCAGCAGGGCGATTTTGGGCGCAGGCGCAAGCGCTTGATGTAGGCGGCGTGCCGGAATTTGGTTTGCCGGCGCTTATCGGCCAAGCGGCCGATGCGACGTCACATCCCATGACCGGCAGTAAATTGGCGGCCGCCTTAACCAATACGACAATCGGCGTGGTCGCCGTGGCTGCCGATTTGACGGTGGCCGAAGCCAAACGCGTCGCTATTATGGCGCATGACGGGCTGGCGCGCGCCATTCGTCCGGTGCATACGCCGTTTGACGGCGATACGATTTTTGTCCTCGCCACGGGGGCTGAAAAATTGACGGCAGCAGATGAGGCGCGGCCTTTGGCGCTCGCTGAATTGGGCGCATTGGCGGCTGATTGTGTGTCGCGTGCCGTGGCGCGCGGGGTTTTTGAGGCGGCAAGTTTGGGCGACGCGCGAGCCTATCGCGACCGCTTTGACGGGTAAATTGCAATCGCCCCTTGCAATCAAACAGGTCAGCCAGTAAAACCCTGAGCGACGCACCGGTAGCTCAGCTGGATAGAGTACTTGACTACGAATCAAGGGGTCGGGAGTTCGAATCTTCCCCGGTGCGCCATTTTTCTTCCCAAAGCAGCATTTTCTTAGCGGCAATCAGGCGCGCCCGGTCTTGTTCCGTGCGGTGGCCAATGCTAATTTAGCGGCTCTTGGGGGAGGAATTTCATGACAATTTGGCAGCAAATGGACTGGGTGTTTGCTTTGCGCTTACCGTTTTTCAATGGGTTTTTCGAGCTCGTCACTTTGGCCGGCTACCCCCTATTTCTCATCATGTTTTTGTGTTTCGGCTATTTTGCCCTCGGCTCAAAAAGGTTTTTCCATACCGCCATGTTATTGATGGCGGCCGGTCTGTTAAACAGTTGGCTCAAGGATTTCGGACAAGACCCGCGTCCCGATGCGCTTTATGCGCTCGACGGGCGGGTCGGCGACAGCTATGGCTGGCCCAGCGGCCACACGCAAATTGCCGTGGTTTTATGGGGTTATCTGGCTTACAGCTTGCGGCAAAATTGGGCCTATGCGGCGGCGGCGATATTTATCGGCCTGCAAGGTTTTTCACGGCTTTATCTGGGCGTGCATGATTTGGGGGATGTTTTTTGGGGTTTCGTGTTCGGCGTTTTATGTCTCGCCGCCTATATTGCGGTGCAACGCCATGAGCAAAGCCGCACGCGTCTGGCCGCATTGTCTTTGCCGCAAATCGCGTTCGCCCTGCTTGCCCTGCAGGGTCTTTATGTCGCCTTTTATCCGGCCCATATCGGCCATGCAGCGCCTTATTGGTTTATCGGCCTGAGCACGGGCTGGCTTGTCGGGCGTTATTGGCGCGGCCATGAAGAAGTGCAACTGCCCGGCCCGCTTTTTGTCCAATTGGCAATGGCCGCCGCTTTGACCGGCTTAAGTTTTGTCTTGATGATTGTGACAACGCGCTTGCCGCGCGCTTTGGCTGAAGATAATGCGCTGGTGCAATATGGCTTTGGGACATTATTTGGCTTGGCGATTATCGGCCTATTGCCTTGTTTGCTGGCCAAAGCCAATCAAATTTTTGCCGGTCAGAAAAGGCACGCTTGAGGGCGATAAAGCGGGAGAGATAAATGGATTTAGAAAAATTAGCGGCCAATATTCGCGAGGCTTATTCGCTTTATGGCAATGCCGGTTTGCAGATTTTACAAGCCGATGAAACCTTCAAAGTGAAAGTCGAATTAAATCCGCAAACGGAAAACCATGTGCAGATGATGCATGCTGCCTATTTGTTTGCCGGTGGGGAATTTCTTGGTGGCCTGGTGCCGATGCGCCATCTCGCCAAGCCTGAAAAATTTCAGCCTGTGGTGCGCGATTTGAAGATTGAGTTTAAAGCACCGGCCATGAGTTCGGTAACGGCAGAGACCGTGTTCAGCCAAGCGCAAGCCGATGAGATGAATGCGGCATTGGAAAAACACGGGCGCTATGATTTTACTTTGGTCGCCGATTTGAAAGATGAAAACGGCACTTTGGTGGCGCAAACCACAACCAATTACGCCATTCGTAATTTCATGGGCGGCTAAGCCGCCGCGACGGGACAAACGGGCACAGCGCTTATTGCTTGCCAAGCTGACAGCGCGCTTATAGCCTTTTTCTTAAATGAGGGAAGGCCATATGAAGAGACGAACCCTTCTGGCCGCGATGGGGGCGAGTGTGCTGATGCCGGTTCAGGCCAAAGACATGCCAAATCAAGCAGTCGAAACGGGCTGGCAAAATTGGTCGCGCTCCATTGCGCCACAAAAGGCTGAAATTGCCGTGCCGCAAGATGTGGCGGCACTGAAAAAACTGCTTGGTGAAACCGCAGGCGGGGTGCGTCCGGTCGGCTCGGGCCATAGTTGGACCGGACTGGTGCCGTGCGATGGGGCGATTGTAAGGCTTGACCGGTTCAATGATGTTGGGGTGGTCGACACGCAAGCACAAACGGCATGGCTGGGTGCCGGTGCGCGGCTTAAAGATTTGTCACCTGCTTTGGCCGAGCATGGGTTGGCGTTTCGCAATCTCGGCGATATTGACGTGCAAAGCCTGGCCGGTGCAACCAGCACGGCGACGCATGGCACGGGGCGCGAATTGCCATGTTTGGCGGCAGAAATTCGTGGCCTGCGTATGGTCACCGGTGCCGGTGAGGAAGTGGAGATTAGCGCCGCGCAAAATGCCGATATGCTGCCTGCCGCGCAAGTGGCGCTGGGCGCGCTCGGCATTTATACGGAAATTCAAATGCAGTTGGTGACGCGCCATAAGCTGCATCGCCGCGTCTGGTTTGGGCCCTATGCTCAGGTTCTGGCCGATGCCGAGCAATTATGGCGCGACAATCGTAATTTCGAATTTTTCTATTTGCCGTTTTCCGGCCAAGCCATGTGCATCACCCATAATATCACCGAGGGCGAGGCCACGCAGCGCGCCTCAGATGAAAGCGATGACGGGGTCATGCAGCTAAAAGCTCTGCGCGATTGGCTGGGTTGGTTTCCCTATCTCAGAAAAAAATTATTATCAGCCGCCATTGCCGATGCGCCGGAGGAAGATGTGATCGGCGAAAGCTGGCAATTATTGTCGAGCGCGCGCAATGTGCATTTCAATGAAATGGAATTTCATCTGCCGCCCGACCGCGCGCTTGAGGCTTTGGAAGCGGTGCGCGCGCATATTGAACGTCATCGCCGCGATGTGTTTTTTCCGTTTGAGTGCCGCATGACGGCAGAAGATACGGCATGGCTGTCGCCGTTTAATGCCGGCCCGCGCATTTCAATTGCCGTGCACACACATGCGCCCGATGAATATGAATTTTTATTCACCGAGATTGAACCGATATTCCGCAGCTATGGCGGGCGACCGCATTGGGGCAAGCTCAATCGCTTTACCGGCGATGACATGCGCGCCGCCTATCCGAAATTTAACGATTTTGCCAAATTGCGCGCCGAATTTGACCCTGAGGGGCGTTTATTAAATCCCTATTTGCGCCGCCTGTTCGGGGTCGCGTGATGCAGGGCTATTTTGCCAAACTGCAAAAAGCGCTGGCCGCCGCCGGGCTAGCCGAGCCGGTATTGCTCATCGACCGCCCCAAGCTTGATAAAAACATCAAACAGTTAAAGCGCTTGCTGCCGCCCCATATGGCCTATCGCATTGTCGCCAAATCGCTGCCTTGTGCGCCGCTGCTCGCGCATATTGCGGCGGCGGCGAAAACCGATCGGCTGATGAGTTTCAACCGCGAAATGAGCCAACAATTATTGACCGCCTTGCCGCTGGCCGACCAGCTTTTGGGCAAGCCTTTGCCGGTCGCTGCGGCGGCCGGCTTGTTTGATGCGCTGCCCGCGGCCAAGGGCAAGCTGGCGGCGCGGCGCATTCAATGGCTTATCGATACGCCGCAACGCCTCAAACAATATGAAGCATTGGCCAAAAAACTGGGGATGAAATTGCGCATTAATTTGGAGGTCGATGTCGGCTTGCATCGCGGCGGCATGGTACCCGGCGATGCGCTTGATGCGGCCTTGGCAATATTGGCCGCTTCAAACCATATCAGCTTGGCCGGTTATTTGGGCTATGAGCCGCATTTAACGAAAATTCCGACGCTTGACGGTTGGCGCGGGCGCGCCATAAAGGGCGCGCAAAAAGCCTATGCGCACGCCTTGCAGCAAGGGCGCGCGCATTTCGGCACGGCGCATATTGAGACTATGGTGCGCAATATGGCGGGCAGTCCGACTTTCGGTCTTTATAAAGACACTGCGCTGGCCAATGAATTGGCGGCCGGTTCGGCGCTGGTCAAGCCGAGCGATTTTGATATGCCGATTTTGAAGGATTTTGAAGCGGCTGCCTTTATCGCCACACCGGCTTTGAAACTGTCAGATGAACTGGCCATTGCTGCTTGGGAGCATGGCGAGACTATTGTCGGTCGCCCTCAAAAAGGCACCGGCATTTTCATTCATGGCGGTTATTGGATGGCCGCGCCGATATGGCCGAAAGGGCTGAAAACCAGCCCGCTATTTGGTCGCTCGTCCAATCAGGAATTTCTCATGGGGCCGCGTAACACGCCCCTCAAAGTTGATGATTTCGTGTTTTTGCGTCCGACGCAAAGCGAGGCGATTTTTCTGCAATTTCCCAAAATTGCGATTTTTGACGGCCGTCGCATTTGCGATATTTGGCAACCTCTTTCCGTCTCAGCCTAAAGGAGAAGGCGCATGAAAATCTATCCCCCGCTTATGGTGCTGGCCGGCATCATCACGCAATTGCTCATCGGCTATATCGCGCCGGTCGAGCCCCTATTGGGCGCGACATGGCAATATATCGGCATTGCCCTCATAGTGCTGGGCTTTGCCACGATTTTGCTGGCAGCGCGCAGTTTCCGCAAACACGAAACCACGATTATTCCCGACGGTCAGCCATCAACGCTGATGGAGGGCGGCTTGTTTGCCTATTCGCGCAATCCGATTTATGTCGCTATGGCGGTGCTGCTTATCGGTTCGGGCCTTGCCATCGGACATATTTGGGCTTTGATTGTCGTGCCCTTATTCGTGCTGCTGGTGCAGCAAATTTGGATTGTCAAAGAAGAAGAAAATCTCGAAGCCGAGTTCGGTCAGATTTACCGCAATTATAAAATCAAAGTGCGGCGCTGGCTTTAATCTTTTTTGTCGCTTTGCGGTTTCAGCCACAGCGGCAAAGCGCCTTTCGCTTCTTCGCGCGCTTGGTCAGGTGAGGGCGGCATGGCCAAAGGGTCTGTTTCATGCCGCCGCCAATGGGCTTGTAATTCGGGCAAACTGCCCTTTTCGTTCACAGCCGCGTCGTCATCGCTGCCTTCATCACCGGCTTCTTCCATGGCCATTTGCGGCGTGCCGATATCCTCATCATGCAGCGGCTCGGTGACACGCAATCTGTCGGCGGTCGGCGCATGCGGGGCAAAACGGGTCATGCATTTGGTGCAGCTGATGACGGCGTGCTCATTGCGCTGCAAAACCGCATCAAGATGCGCCGTCGGCACTGTGCCGTGCTGGCCGCATTGCGGGCATTCGAAATGACTGTCGCTTTCTGACTGATATAAAAACATAACGCTACTTTCAATGCCAGTTTAGAACCGGCTTGCGTCAAAGTTCAAATAATATCGCGCGCAATATTGAAACAAGGCGCCGCGGCGCTATCTCTGGCTCATGCGATATGCGTTGATTTTACTGTTGTTTTTGATAACGCCGGTGGCGGCCGATTCACAAACGGCGCATGATTTTTCTTTGCCCGCCATTGACGGAAAAAACCTCAATCTGGCTGATTATCGAGGCAAAGCCATATTGGTCGTCAACACGGCCTCTTATTGCGGTTTCACCAAGCAATATGACGGCCTGCAGGCGCTGTGGCAAAATTACCGCGATAAGGGGCTGATTGTGCTGGGTGTGCCGAGCAATGATTTCGGTGGCCAAGAACCGGGCAGCAAAGAAGAGATTAAGGAATTTTGTAGCGTCAATTTTGATGTTGATTTTCCAATGAGTGACAAAATCGTGGTCAAGGGGCGCGCGGCGCATCCTTTTTATAAATGGCTTGAAGCGGAAACCGGCGCGACACCAAAATGGAATTTCCATAAATTTCTCATTGCCCCCAATGGCCGGGCGGTGCGCGATTTTTCGTCGCTCACAAAACCGCAAGCAAAGAAATTATTGCGTGCCGTGGAAGCGGTATTGCCGCAAGGCTGAGCTTAAGGCCGTCCATCATATGAGAAGGCTTGTTTTTTGGCCTTGTTCCAGTATTTGAAAAACCGCCGCAAATCGGGCGGGCTGTCCATTTGCACAAAGGGCACATCGGCAATGGCGCTGAGCTTTGTGTTTTCGCGTATGACCGCCATGATTGCTTTCAAAGCCGGATTGAGCGTTTTGCCGGTAATTATGTCTTGCCCGTCTTGCGCTAATTGCGCCAAGCTCGTGGCGGTATCACCTTTATAAATCTCGACCGGCAATTGGCACAGGCTTTCATAAATAAACACGCGGCGTTTCAGGCCGTAATGCATGGCGTTCATATATGCATCGTCCCAAATGAAAACCGCTTTTGCCTCGGGCGCATGGTCAAATAAATTATGCGAAGCGCGCAGACAATCTTCGTGCAGCCAAATCAGCGGAGGCATCATAAAGCTTTTACATTAGGGAACAGGCGCATCGCCACATCATCATAAGTACCGGCGAAGCATTTATTGCTGTGATAATCGCACGGGGCCAGCATGCCGGCAAATTTCTGCAAATTGTCGAGATTGAAAAAATACGGCTTATTGGCAAATGTGCTGGCCACCCACTGGAAAGAGAAATTATTCGACGCCGGATCGCCATCGAGCAAATGCGCAAGAAAGAAAGCGGCACCCGCCTGCCATTTAATACGCCGCCAATGGACAATATAGGCGGCCAAATACATGCGCGCATGATTGTGTAAATAGCCTGTGGTTTTCAATTCAGCAATAAAATGGTTCATCGCCGCGCTGTCAGTTTCGCCATTGGCAATATCATCGGGCAATTCATCGGCATAATCGGAAGCCACAAAGCCAGTTTTATAATCTTCGATATCAGCCCATAGCCAATCCGGGTTTTGCGCATAAATGCGCTGCCAGAAATCACGCCACCCGAGCTCTTGGATGAATTTCTCAACCGCCTTGTCGTCGCCCATTTGAAGCGCATGATTGCGCACTTCATTGAGGCTCAAAATGCCGTGACGGATATAGGGAGACAGCCGCGTCACCGCGCCGTCAAGATAATTGCGGCTAGCGCCATAGGCGATAGGATCAATCTGCGCCAAAGCCGCTTCAGCCGCTATGCGCCCCCCGACCATATCGCTTACCGGTTCACCATCATGACCGGGTGATAAGCTTTTGACATGTGCAATAAGCGCAGCGCGGTCAGGGAAGGTTTTCTTTTGGGCTTCCATATGCCGGAGGTAGCGCTATGCGGGGTAAATTCCAGCCACAGCAGATATTTCGCGCTGCGACATAATTTCTGTTATGACAGGCAAAAGATTGATGAGGGAAATATGTTGATTGCACTTGGCGTTGTGCTGCCGGTCATTGCGGTGATTGCCATTGGCTATGGTGTTGCCGGTCGCGGCCTGTTCAGTGAGGATAATGTGGCGACGCTCAATCGCTTTGTTTTTACTTTGGCGGCGCCGGCGCTTTTGTTCCGCAATGTTGCCCTAACCGAATTTCCCGAAAACCTGTCACTCGGCGTTTGGGTGTCTTATTATGTGCCCATGCTTTTGGTCATGGCGGTGACCGCCTTTTTGGCGCGGCTGCTTTTTGCTGGCCGTGCGGCGTCTGAATATGTAATTGTCGGATTTGGCGGCTGTTTCTCCAATACGGTCATGTTGGGTATCCCGATTATTCTCACCGCTTTCGGGTCGGCTGCCGGCCTGCCGCTGTTTCTGATTTTGGCTTTTCACGGCTTATTGGTGTTCACCACTGCCTTGATTTGCTTGGAGGCGACAACCAATCCCGATTTGAAATTGAAAGACATTCCGCCAAAGCTGGCCATGGCCATGCGTGACCAGGCCGTGGTAATAGCTTTGGCCGCCGGTGTAATATGGAATTTCACCGGCCTCGGTTTGGCCGCTCCAATTGACAGTTTTCTGGACTTATTGGGCAGCGCTGCCATACCGGTTGCCTTAGTCGCGGTTGGAGGGCGGCTGGCCTATATCAAAGTCGGCGATAATTTGCTTCCGTCACTCTATGTCGCCGTCTTTAAACTGGGGCTGATGCCCTTTGCCGTCTATTTGACAGCGCAATATATTTTTGGCCTCGAGCCTCTTTTTGTTGCCACAATAACGGTTTTGTCAGCCATGCCGACAGGGGTGTTTACGGCCGTGTTTGCCGCCCATTACCAAACCGCTGAAGCCGAAGCCGCCAGCACAATTGTTGTTACTACCATAATGTCGGCCGTAACCATTTCGCTTTGGCTCGGTTTCTTCAGCACGCTATTGGTCGGCACGGCTTAGCTGGGCGCCTCTAAATGTTCGGCTTACAAAAAGGGGCGCTTTAAGCGCCCCTTCATGCTTTTCTTGGGCAAACTTATTTGCCTTTCCATACGGGCGCGCGTTTTTCAGCAAAAGCGGTAGCCCCCTCACGCGCATCGTCTGATGCGAAAACCGGGTTCATGATTTCCTGTTGGCGCGCCCAGATCTCATCATGCGGCCAGGTTTTATATTCCTTCATGATTTTTTTTGACGCGGCGGTTGCCAGCGGGCCGTTAATGGCGATGCGGGCGGCCAATTCTTTAGCTCCTTCCAGAGCTTTGCCCTCATCGGTCAGCGCATTGACAAGACCGCATTCATACATGCGCTCGGCTGAATAATGGTCACCCGTCATTACCATTTCCATGGCGATACGCTCGGGAATTTGCTGCGGCAGACGGAACACGCCGCCCGCACCTGCGACCAGTGAGCGCTTGACTTCCGGCAAGCCGAATTTTGTGGCGCGCGAAGCAACCACCATGTCGCATGACAAAACCAGTTCAAAACCACCGGCCAGCGCATAGCCTTCGGTTGCGGCAATCAGCGGTTTGGCCGGCACATAATGGCTCAGCCCCCCAAAGCCGCGGTCTTTGACCGATGGCGATTCACCCTTCAAAAAGCCTTTCAAGTCCATGCCCGAGCAGAAAGTACCGCCATTGCCGGTCAATATGGCGACGCGAATATCGCTATCGGCCTCAAATTGGTCAAATGCCGCTGACATGCCTTCTGCCATGGATTTATTCATGGCGTTTTTGGCTTCCGGCCGGTTCATGGTGATGGTCATGACGCCGTTTTCGACGTCAATTATTACTTCCTGCATGTCACTCATTTCTTTCTCCCAGAGCAAATCAATAGGGAGGTATTCAACAATTTGCCTGACACGGTGTCAATCGCGCATATTATGGGCTGCACCTTGCGACGCGGCTTGCCGCAAATTGTGCAGTGGCGTAATATCCTGCCAGCTGAGGAGAGATTTAATGGCCAACAAATATGAGGCGCAGCCGCCGACAGATTTTCAAAGCTTTTTCCCTTATTATTTGCGCGAACACGCACATCCTTTATGCCGCGCGCTGCATTATATCGGCACCAGTCTGGTTTTCGTCATTGCAGCTTATTCGATTTATGCAGGCGAGCCGATCTATCTTTGGGGAATGCCGGTTGTCGGCTATTTCTTTGCTTGGGTTGGGCATTTTTTTATCGAGAAAAACAAACCAGCCACCTTTACCTATCCCCTATGGTCGCTCATTGGTGACTTTAAAATGTATTTTCTATTCATCAGCGGGCGAATTGGACCGGCACTTAAAGCTGCCGGCGTGCCCCAGAAATAGTACAAAAAATGCCTAATAATTAGGCTATTATTTCAAAAATAGAAATATGCCTATTAATTCGGCATATTAGTGCGTTGTTTTGTAGCAACAGTACTCAACTGAAGCCATTATCCCGCCCTTTTTTCAATTTTAATTTGGCACGAATCTTGCATTAGGTAGTCGGGCGTAAGTCTATAAGGAGATTAATTATGCAAAAATTCACTAAAACAACTCGCACGCTGGCAGCCCTGCTGGTTTCGGGTACAGCTTTGACCGGTGTTGCATCGGCAGCTGAAATTTCTGGTAATGTCGGAGCAACCACGGATTACATCTGGCGTGGCAATACACAAGCGGGCGGTGACGCCAGCTTGTCAGGCGGCATTGACATCGATTTTGGTAATGGTTTTGCAGTTGGTACTTGGACCGGTTCGCTTGGCGGCGGCGGTGCTGACGCAAATTACGAGCAAGATCTTTATGCAAGCTATTCCACTGAGGTAGCAGGTTATCCTCTGGAGGTTGGTTACATTTCTTACATGTACCCAGGCGCTGCGGACTCAACTTTGGATTTTGCAGATATTTATGTCAGCACGAGTATTGCTGGGATTGGCGTGAGCTATTACATGCTTGCTTCTGCGGAAGATGACGCTGTGGACGCGGAAGAAGGTACATATTTGTCGTTGGATTATGATTACGATCTTGGCGATGACTGGACCATGACCCTGCATTACGGCATGGAGTCATTTGAGACTGCTGACGATGATGAAGACACATCAATCTCATTGTCAAAAGGTGACATGACATTCACTGTTTCAGGTGATGAAGGCGACGACACGCGCGCCATCGT
>Ga0181575_10000372_pt1 | contig 32944 bp, 29 predicted proteins | sample 101ome_23_FD_145599 | JGI IMG/M metagenome (GOLD analysis project Ga0181575, IMG submission 145599) | Coastal salt marsh microbial communities from the Groves Creek Marsh, Skidaway Island, Georgia - 101411CT metaG (spades assembly) | ecosystem: Environmental > Aquatic > Marine > Intertidal zone... | reverse complement strand
TGTAGTCAGTAGCTTATGAGATAGGCGCCCAAATGGGCCTTCAATAGCTAAGTCTGTGAATGTTCCGCCAATATCGACGGCAAGGCGAGTCTTATCAGTCATGAAATAAATGGAAGCATTATGCCAATTGCGGCGCAACTGGTACGTAAATGACTAATTGTGGTCACATTCTGCAGCCATTCCTTTATAGTGAAAATCAAGCGTAAAGGACGGCCTCCATCATGGTTCATCGCATCGCTCTCGTTGACGACGACCGAAACATCTTAACTTCCGTCTCAATTGCACTCGAGGCAGAAGGGTTTGGTGTGGACACCTATACCGACGGTGAGCAGGCTCTCCGCGGTATCCGACAGGTTCCAGTTGACCTTGCCGTACTTGATATCAAAATGCCTCGCATGGATGGAATGGAGCTCCTTCAAAAGCTGCGTAGTCGGACAACAGCTCTTCCAGTTATTTTTTTGACGTCAAAAGATGATGAAGTTGATGAAGTTCTTGGTCTACGCCTAGGAGCAGACGATTACATCCGAAAGCCGTTTTCTCAAAGACTATTAGTAGAACGCATCCGTACTTTGCTTCGCCGCGTAGATATAGGAGAGGAAACAGCACAGGCTGGAGCAGAGCAATTTACAAGAGGCCATCTTGTGATGGACGGAGCTCGCCACCTCTGTCTCTGGAAGGGTGATCAGGTGAATTTAACGGTGACAGAGTTTCTGCTTTTAAAAGCCTTAGCTATCCGTCCCGGCTTCGTCAAAACCCGTGATCAGTTAATGGATGCAGCTTACGGCGATAGCATTTATGTTGATGACCGAACAATTGATAGTCACATCAAGCGCTTGCGGAAAAAGATGAGACAATGTGATCCTCAATTTAACCATATCGAGACTTTGTACGGTGTTGGTTATCGGTATAAGGCTGAATAGAAGCTTTGTTGCGCCGAATTTTCATTGCGCCGACTTTGGTACTTTGGGATTGGGTAATCCAACGTAATGTTTCAGCCAGTCATCAACGCGGCCGTCTTCGGTTTTCGCCATTAGCTCGCGGCGTTTTGTTGGTTAATTTGGTTGGTCCTGGCATTCTTTTTTTTGGGCTTCTCTATCTTGAACGGTATGAATCTCAATTAATACAGAGCGAGCTTGCTACCTTGAAAGCACAAGCGACTTTGGTGGCTGAGGCCCTTGGAGAAAGTGCTGGTATCGAGCAGGGTGGAGACAGTGGTGTTGAAGCGTTTCTTCAACCAGAACTCGCGAAGCGTCTTGTTAACAGATTTGCCAATCCTGATCGTCCACGAGTCCGAGTGTTTACGCCAAATTCTGGATTGATGGTTGACAGTCGTCGTGTGGTAGGCGGTAGCGGGCTAATTCAAATCGAAAGTTTGCCGCCACCAAATTCGTCCGGTGGCTTTGAAGCTTTTTTCAATAGGACCTACGATTTGATAACCCCAGTATGGGAAAAATTTGTTCGCCGACGGCCTCTTTATACCGAAGGTCCCAATCAGACAGCTTTTGATTACCCGGAAACTGTTTCGGCATTGTCGGGAAAAATTGATGGAGCCGTTCGACGCATGTCAGATGGCCGTTTGATTTTGACAGCAACATCTCCGACTAAACGGTTTAAGCAAATCATTGGGGCTGTGATGCTCTCTCAAGAGGGTAAAGCAGTAGCGCAGGCTGTCAGGGCGGTGCGCTACGATATCCTTCGTGTTTTTGCAGTTGCAATGTTTTTGTCAGTTTTAGCTTCTCTATATCTCGCAAATGCAATCTCCCGTCCGTTACGAGCGTTGGCACATGCTGTGAATCGGAATCGAGGTAGACGGTCTTGGGAGCAGTCGATACCTGACCTATCAGAGCGGAAAGATGAGATAGGCGATCTATCGGTCGCTCTGCGAGATATGACGGAAGCAATTAAAAGCCGAATGATGGCGACAGAGCAATTCGCTGCAGATGTCGCTCATGAGATAAAAAATCCACTGACGTCGCTAAAAAGCGCAGTAGAAACGGTCTTACGTGTGAATGATGAAAGCCAACGCCAGCGTTTGCTTGGTGTCATCCAAAACGATGTTGAACGCCTCGACCGCCTGATAAGTGATATTTCTGATGCTTCGCGTCTCGATGCTGAAATGTCTAGGGAAGAGATGGAATCCATAGATCTGGTTCAGGTGCTTAAAACACTCATGGAGATCGAAAATACTATAGTTGTGCAGCCGCAGGCTCCTAAACTTCATTTAGAAATTTCCGAGCCGCTTTTGGAAGGGGCTTGGGTCAAGGGCGGTGAACTTCGCCTAGGACAGGTTTTTCAAAATTTAATCAGTAATGCCAGATCGTTCAGCCCGATAACTGGTCAGATTAATATGCGATTATCTCGTTTTGGTGACGTTTTCACTATTGCTATCGAAGATGACGGGCCTGGTATACCTCCTGGAAAGGAAGATGCCATTTTTGCAAGATTTTATACGGAACGTCCTAATGAAGAAGCTTTCGGTGAGCATTCGGGGCTCGGCCTTTCAATTTCTAGGCAAATTGTTGAAGCCCACGGCGGAACAATAATTGCTGAAAATAGAAGGGCGACTGACCATAATATAATTGGAGCCCGTTTTTTAGTTACTTTGCCTGTAGCTTAGTTCGACCCGAATTAATCAAGAGCTAATTAAAACCGACCACAACAAGCTATTTCTGATGCTAGACGTAAAGCTGCACCAGCTATTGCGATATTGCGTGATCTTTTTTAACTGGCAGGTTAAGAGGTGTTCGTAATAAGTGTAATCAAATTAACCTGGGTGCAGGGAATTTAGCCGGAGGGGATTTTATGATCGGCATAGTGGTCGTTTCTCACGGTGAATTAGCAGCAGAACTTTTGAAGGCGCTGCGACATGTAGTCGGTGACTTGCCTCAAGCGGAAGCTATTGCGATTGGACCTGAAGATGATCCTATTGCTCGCCGAAAAGACATATCTAAAGCTGTTCGAAGAAATGACTCTGGCGATGGAGTAGTCCTGTTAACTGATATGTTTGGCGGTACTCCTTCAAATTTAGCTATATCGATTATGGAAGGTGCGCAAGTTGAGGTAATCGCCGGAGTAAATCTTCCTATGCTTGTTAAACTCGCGCAGACACGTGAGAAGCTAGCTTTGAAAGATTGTGCAACTCAGGCGGAAGATGCGGGAAAAAAATATATCTGCATGGCTAGTCGTGTATTAAGTAATGGTGACTAATTTGGGCACTACTAAAGAGACGGTCATCTGTAATCCAAAGGGGCTTCATGCGCGTCCCGCAGCTAAGGTGGCCAGCCTGGTGCAAACTTTTGAAGCCGACGTTTTCATCCAATGTAATGGTGAGACAGCAGAGGCCAATTCAATTATGGACCTTTTGATGCTGGGCGCTGAATTTGGAACTAAAGTGATAATAGTAGCTGAAGGCCATAGGGCCGATGAAGCGGTCTCGGCAGTTTCAGATTTAATTGATCAAGGCTTCGGCGAAATTTAGAGCGTTTAAAGCAAAACTGTTTGTGCTTTATAGCCTTGCTCAAAATCACACTCATTATTTCTGATTAATTGGCATAGCTATAAAAATCCTTCTGACCAGGTATTCCATATTTTGGTAAGGCTGTGAGGACTGGATTGAATTAATGACGAAGCAATCTTGCGAATACGTTCTTTATCCTTCGAAGCAGTGATGTATTCGGCGGGCGATTTTCCATCTACTCGTGCAAGTAAAAGAGCTGGCAAAAGAGTGGCGGCGCGCATCTCTAGTTCTTGTTGGGATTCCCAATCAACACCTTTCAAGTACGCTTGCGATAGCTCTTTAAAGCTTTTGCCGAAATCTTCTAACTTGTCGGGGTGTACATTGCATTTAAGCAGTAAGTGATTAAGGCAAAATGCAAGATCAAAAGCAGGGTCTCCTGCCCAAGCACATTCTGCATCAATAAAAACAGGACCGGATGGGCCCATCAAAATATTTTTTGGGCTTATATCTCCATGGATAAGACAGCGTTTTGTTGAAGCGGTTCTGTTAATCAAAGCGGTTAGCTGGGGGGCTAAGTCTGGCCACACTGGCCGCATTGCTGCGAGATAAGGTTCAAGCCGGATCGCATAAAAAATTGTATCCGTTGGAAAATCCACCTCAACCGATGGGTCGCGCACGAGAGCTGTTACAGAATGAATGCGAGCCAGCCGGCGCCCTACTTCCCCCGCGAATGCGTGGGGAATGTGCCCAGTCATCATCTCTGTTTTCCAGACTGGATGTTTGTCTGGTGGAAGCCATTCTAGAGCAATAACACCGGACACTTCATCCTGCCCCAGCATTTTAGGCGCTACTCCCGGCAAAGCGGCAGATGCACGAGTAAGCCACCTTGCTTCATAAATACTTCGTTCAACCGGGGCATGCCAATCGGCAGCTACTTTAAGTTTACCAAGAGCCCTCTTTGCACAAATTGGTCCGTTTGGCCTATCAATTCGCCAGATATCGGATGAAACACCACCTATGAGGGGTTCTCCTGAAACTGGTTCGTTGACCAATTTTAAGCGGATCAAGGCATCCACAATTTCGCGTGGCGGATGGCCCATTAAACCACAACAACGTTCTCAGGTTTGCCAGCTTGGAATGCATTTATATTACTGATAAGCATATCAGCTGCTGCTTGCATTGCATTTCCACTGGCCCAGCCTACGTGCGGTGTAATAATTACATTTGGCAGATCAGCTAGTTTTAAAAATGGATTGGGGTCGTCTGTATCTGGGGGTTCCTTCGACAAAACGTCAAAGCCAGCTCCAGAAATCTGTTCTTCATTCAACGCTTTAACTAGCGCCATTTCATTGACTAAGCCTCCACGTCCACAGTTAATTAATATTGGTTTCCTATTCATCTTGGCAAAAGCAGATTCGTCAATCATTCCTTGTGTTGAGTCTATGAGAGGGCAGTGCAGACTGATCACATCTGCCATGGCTAGGGCTTCATCAAAGGCTACATAATTTGGGCGGACATGCTTTGCATCTCTGCGTTCGGCATAGATTACGTTCATTCCAAGAAGGCTTGCGAGCCGTCCGGCCTCCGCTCCAATTGCACCGCGGCCGAAAACTGCAAAGCATGAATTTAAAAGGTCGCGGATTTCGCCTCCACCGTGCCAACAAAAGGCATCAGCATCGGACCAGTGGCCTTTAGCAACAGCATTGCCATAACTTTTGAGATTACGAGCAAGGGAAAAAGATAGGGCAATTGCGTGCTCAGCTACTGCTCTCCAGGCATATCCTTTGAGGTTCGCTACCGTTATCCCCTTACGTGTAGCTGCTTCGATATCGATGTGATCGGTGCCTGTGCCTGCAATCGCTATCATTTTCAGGTTGGGAAGAAGATCCATATCCGGAGCTTTGATTGGAATCTTGCTAGAGATAGCAATTTTGCATCCACTTAGTCGTTCAACAACTTGATGTGGCTTTGTTTCTGGGTAATCCGACCATTCATGGCTGAATGAGGGTGCTTCAAGCTTGACCGAATTTGCGAAGATTGCTCGGTCTAGAAATACAATACGCGTCGTCATTTTGCAGTCCAGCCGCCATCTATCAAAATACTTGTTCCTGTGGTCATCGCTGAAAGTGGGGAGCAGAGATATACGCATGCTGCAGCAACTTGGTCTTCAGTAGCGAGTTTACCCATAGGAATAGATCCAATGACAAAGTCCCTGAAAGATTGTTCTTTTAAAAATTCGGATGCTAGTGGTGTTTCTACGAAAGTTGGTGCCACCGTGTTAACGCGAATTCCTTCGCCAGCTAGGTCTACAGCCATAGCCTTGGTCATGCCTTCGAGTCCAAATTTTGTCATGCAATAGACGCTTCTCAGAGGCCCACCCACATGACCCATCTGGCTGGACATATTCACGATTGAACCTTTGGTACCGTCTTGTTTGAACCGCCTTGCTGTTGCTTGTGCAACTGCAAAAGTAGCTCGAAGGTTAATGTCCACCATCGCATCAAAGGTAGTGTCGTCGACATCAAATGTATGTTGAGGATGGTTCCACCCAGCATTATTGATGACCGCATCCAGTTTCGGTAAATCACCAATTAGACTCCGAACCGCGTTTAAGTCGGTTACGTCTAGTTTGGCGACTTCTGCCTGCCCACCGTCGTTATGAATTAAATTTTTAAGCTCGTTTAGCTCGCTCTCTGTTCGAGATACGCCAAAAACTTTGGCGCCACATCCTGCTAGCATTCTAGCTGCAGCTTTCCCAAGGCCTCTACCTGCGCCAGTTACTAGGATATCAAGCCCTGAGAGATCTGATGGATTTGTGTATGGCATAGTCATTGAAGTTCCGGCATGGCTCTGCATTTGGAAAGAGCATTATTTAGTGCTTCTGTTAGATCGGATCGTTCATCGTCGGTTAGGAAGTGACCTAATGAGAAAACTTTTCCATGACTTGAGAGGCGAATTTCTGCTGGGGGAGCACCTATTTCCTCTGACGTGGGTATTGAGTCAACTTGTAGCCAATAAGGCTGCAGGCGTTTCTCTATTACCTTCCCACTCGGTTGAATTCTTCGAATTAGAAGCTCTTCCCTCGTTAGAGTAACCGTTTCTACCAACCTTCCAGATCGATAATTCAAACGGAAGGCAATGAAAAGAAGTAACACGTCAAGTCCAAAAAAACCCAAAATAGGCCATGCCCCAATTGAGGCAAATGCTAGCCCTGTAGTGAAACTTACTCCTGTAACTCCTGCCATTAGCCACCAAAAAACTTCTGGGGGCAAACTGCGGTAGGGATAGAGAGTGGCTTCAAAAATTGGTTTGCTCTCGGCGTTATTTTTCATGGACACCTCTTGCATACCTCTCTTTATAGCTCAGTATAGCGCATCATGCCGAGACCGATGCCCAAGGCCGAAGTGGCCGAATTTTACCGACGCCTTGCAGCTTTGAACCCAGAGCCCCAAGGAGAGTTAAACTTTGTAAACCCATATACACTGCTGGTGGCAGTAGCATTGTCAGCACAAGCAACAGATATTTCAGTAAATAAGGCTACGGAGAGACTCTTCCAGGACGTTAAAACACCGCAGGCCATGGTAGCTCTTGGTGAAGAAGGGTTGAAGGAACATATCAAAACAATAGGCCTATATAACTCCAAGGCTAAAAACGTAATTAAGCTTTCAGAAATTCTTCTTTCTGAACATGGAGGGGAAGTGCCTGATGATCAGGCTGCTTTGGAAAAACTTCCTGGAGTTGGCAGAAAAACAGCAAATGTCGTTCGCAATATGGCCTTTGGCGCGCCCACTATGGCGGTTGACACGCATATCTTTCGGATTGGAAATCGGACGGGCCTAGCACCTGGTAAAACTACACTTGCCGTCGAGCTCTCATTGCTGAAGAGAACACCGCCTGAATACATGCTGCATGCTCATCATTGGCTTATCTTGCATGGGCGATATCTTTGTAAGGCTAGGAAGCCTGAGTGTTGGCGTTGTCCAGTTGCAGACCTTTGTCGCCACAGGGATAAAATTCCAGCGCCGTGATTTTAAGGATAAACTGACACTTTTAAACGGAAGGTTAATTATATGCGTGTTGTAGGTTTGGGAATTGGCTGGGATGAACTGAAAGCGGGTGATCGATTCAGAACGATCAATCGCACTATAACAGAAGCCGATCTTGTAAATTTCATTAATGCAACAGGCATGGTTGAGATGATATTTACTGATGCAACGTTTTCTGACAGGCATGGGGCTATAAAGGGTGGTCGCCCTGTTCCCGGGGCCCTTGTTTACTGTTTTTGTGAAGGTCTTTTAGTGCAAGGCACTATGCAAATGACGGGCCTCGCTATGCTTGAGACAACAATGAAAATGACGGGACCTACTAACGTAGGGGATACCATCTACTGCGATGTTGAGGTTCAAATGGTCCGCGAAACAAGCAAAGGTGGACGAGGAATAGTCAAAACCTTGAACCGCGCAATCAACCAAAAGGGTGAAACAGTTTTAGAATATGAAGTGGCTCGCATGGTTGCTAGTTCAGCTCAGAGAGATGCTAGTGTGTAGTAGGTATCAGAGTCACAGCAGGTATTAATTTTGAGAAGCATTGCTTCGCTGCAGTAATAAAGTTTTCAAATTAGGAACCTCAGGAGGACCCCCTAATGTCACTGACAAACGACCAAATCCGCCAATATGAACAAGAAGGATATGTCTTTCCTGTTGATGTGTTAACAGCGTCTGAAGTGGCAGCTTGTCGGGATAGCCTGGAAGCAGCTGAGGCAAAAAATGGTGGAAAATTGCCTCCAGCTTATAGGGCAAAATCACATCTGCTTTTTAAGTGGCTGGATGATGTTATTCGCGACGAAAGGGTGCTCAGCCCAATTAAACAATTAATTGGCCCGAACATTCTATGCTGGAACACAATTTTTTGGATCAAGGATGCAGGTTCCGAAAGTTTTGTTTCGTGGCATCAAGATAACACTTATTGGGGATTGTCTAGCGATAAGGTCATTACAGCATGGTTAGCCCTATCCCCAGCTCAGACAGAAAATGGTTGCATGCGTGTTATGCCTGGCACGCACCGTGGAGAGAGCTTAACGCATGAGGATCGCTATCATACCGATAATATGCTGACGCGTGGGCAGGAAATAACGCGCGGAGTAGATGACGCCCACGCTGTTCATATGCCTTTGATGCCTGGACAGATGTCCATACACAATTATCGTCTTGCTCATGCCAGCGGTCCTAACAGTGGAGTGGATCGTCGCATTGGTGTGTCGATGCATTTCATGCCAGCAGACACTGAACAAATTGTAGGTGATTGGGACTCGGCGGCGCTCGTGAGTGGCGAGGATAAATTTCAAGCTTTTGAGCATACACCCCGGCCCACGCGCGATTTTGATCCTGCGATTATGGCTTTTCAAGTTAAAGCATCAGACGCTGTGAGTCAGATTTTATACAATGGCGCGACTGCCAACACAGCAAAGCTCTGAGGATCATAATAAGCAAGCCTTTTAAGGTTAGGCTACTGGTCTTAGTTTTAGTCCCTGGGCTTTTAATGATCTGCAGATAAAACCTTCTTCCACTTTCAAATACAGTGAGCTGCGATATGGCTGAAGCATTCGATTATGTAATTGTAGGAGCTGGATCAGCTGGCTGTATTCTGGCCAATAGGCTCACCGAGAATGGCAAGTACACGGTGTGTCTGCTGGAAGCTGGACCTAGAGATTGGAACCCCTTCATTCACATCCCAGCGGGATTTATCAAGACCCTGAATAATCCCTCAGTAAATTGGCTTTATGAGACTGAGCCTAGTTATTGGACTGCTGATAGAAACATCGATGTGCCTCGTGGCAAGACCCTTGGCGGGTCCTCTTCTATCAATGGTCACATATACAATCGTGGCCAAAGAATGGATTTCGATGGCTGGGCTCAGCGTGGTAACCAAGGATGGGGTTACGCAGACGTATTGCCCTATTTTAAGCGATGCGAGCAAAGAATTGGTGAAGGCGATGATTTTTTCCGGGGCCGTGAGGGACCTTTATCGGTAACAGATCTCGATTACCAACATCCTCTCTGTGAGGCGTTCATGAGGGGAGCGCAGGAAGTAGGTATTCCACGTAACCCTGACTACAACGGGGAAGACCAAGCTGGTGTTTCGTACGTTCAGCGAACGGTCAGAGGGCGAAGACGAGTGAGCACCGCAAGGGCATTTCTCAACCCGGCCAAAGGACGAAAAAATTTAACTATCAAGACTGATGCACATGCGACACGGCTGATTTTAGATAATAAGAAAGCTGTGGGCGTCGAATTTTCTAAGGGTGGTCGTGGAGGTCCAAAGTTAGAAGTTCGAGCTAATCGCGAGGTAATTGTAAGTGGTGGCGCTATCAACTCGCCTCAGCTGCTGCAATTGTCTGGCATAGGGCCTGGGGATTTGCTTCGTGAATGCCAAATTCCAGTAATGCACGAGCTCAAAGGTGTTGGCGAAAACCTTCGCGATCACTATGCCCCACGTTTTGCTGTTAAGGTCAAAAACATCGAAACTTTGAACGAGCGGGCGAAGGGTATTCACCTCCTTGGCGAGATTGCTAAGTATTTTATAGGTGGAAAAAGTATAGTTAACCTCAGTGCATCTATGGTTTATGGGTTTTGGCATACGGACCCTGCCGTAAAGAGCAATGATCTTCAGTTCATATTTACGCCAGCAAGTTACAAGCCTGGGATGCATGGGTTTTTTGATGATCATCCAGGCTTTACAATTGCAGCATGGCAGCATCGACCAGAGAGCTTAGGATACGTTCGAGCTAAGTCTAATGATCCGTTTCAAGCACCTGCTATCCAGCCAAATTATTTAGATGCGGAAGAAGATCGGAGAGTTGTTGTTGGCGCCATGAAGCTCGCAAGAAAATTAATCCATACAGAAGCTCTTAAGCCGTATGTCGATGCTGAAAGTTATCCAGGCGAAAGTGTACAAACAGACGAAGAATTACTTGAGGCCGCCCGCCATTATGGAAATACGACCTATCATGTAATGGGTACCTGCCGCATGGCCCCGTCAACTGATCCTACAAGTGTGGTTGACGATAAACTTCGTGTACGTGGAATTGATGGACTGCGAGTAATTGATGCTTCTGTTATGCCCACCATGCTCTCGGCCAATCTCAACGCAGGTACCATGATGATAGCGGAAAAGGGTGCCGACTTGATCTTGGGTAAACCTATGCTGGATCCGATTATTCCGTCTTCACAGTAATCTATCCTGCTATAATAGCCTCACCTTTGATTAGGGTTCGGTGCATTTCTCTTGCTTGGGTATGATCGACTTTAGACCGAGCATGCAGAGTGCACCTATTATCCCACATTAGAACGTCGCCAGGTCGCCAGTCAGAGTGTGTCCAGGTAATCTCAGGTTTTGAGGCTGCGGACCAGAGAGAGTTCAATAATTTCTCACTTTCATTGTCGTCTAATTCGACGATATGACTTGATGGCCAAGCATAACGACGCCCAAGGTAAAGCGCTTTTTTTCCTGTTTCGGGATGAACGCGAAGAAGGGGGTGTACAGGACCAGTCACCTCGCTACGAGCTTGCGCAGCAACACGTGTGGGACGAAGACCTCCAGCCGTATTCCGGCTGTCATCGTGTAGAATATGTAAGCCAGGAAGTTTTGCCTTTAGTTCATCGGGCAAATTTTCATAGGCTAGATATTGATTTGCAAAGCTTGTGTGACCGCCGCCTGCTTGCGGAGTTTGAAGGGCATGAAGGATGCTGCCCTTTGGAGGGTTTTCAACGTATGAATTATCGGTATGCCAGTGAAGTTCCTGGCTTCCACTTCCTGCATGAAGCGCGACGGGATTTCCGTCGTCGTCTAGGTTTGAGATTATCGAAATTCCTGGTACCGCAGACAATCTTGCAGATCTTTCAGTGAAGCCAGCTTTTACGTAGTAGTCCCTAGATTTGGTTGCCTGGCTGCCCCCCAGGTTTTCAGCCATTTGCAGGAGTTGGTGATCATCGATAGTTTGATTCCGGAATAGAAGAACTAAGTGTTCCAACCAAGCAGCATTGACTGCTGATAGTGTGTCTCCATTAAGGCCTTCTGAAAGGTCAATTCCACGAATTTCTGCACCCAGTGCTTTTCCGCTTGGGATGACTTCTAACGCCATGAAACCGACCTTCCTTACTGAACTTAAGAGTAGGGATTGGTATCAATTAGGCCTTCTTCCAGAGCCTTGATTTGCAATGCCAGGTATTTGGAATACACACGAACCTGGGTGAGGCTACCTGCAATAAACCAAGCGCCTTCCTGAGGGGTCCGCTTAAACATATTGGCGAGTTCGCCATCCTCATCTTCACCCCAGATAGGCCCTATTTTTGATGCCATATCTTCGCCTAGAGCGCGCCGAACAAGTTCCCCTTGTGGATAGTAACCTGTACTGAGAACAATAACGTCTGCCTCAACTATGGAGCCATCTTTCATGCGAGCTCCCTTTGCACAGTAGCTTTCGATATCATCGTTTTGGATCAGACCAATTTCACCCTTAATCATAAGAGCCGAGCTGCCTGCATCCAGATTATAGCCACCGCCGCGCCGACGGTACTTCATCTGGTGTCCAGTGCCGTCTTCACCAATATCGTATTTAAAGCCAATTTTTTCCAAGCCTTCGATCATTTCCTTGTCGAGGTCCATCATCCGTTTAACTGCAAGCTGATAGGCTTTGATGACCAAAGGAGGAGTAGCGGCTAGGCCAATTAAGTCACATTCCTCAACTGAAAGCCCTTCATCATAGAGAGCGTAATTGAGTTTAGCGGATGGTTCGATAGATACGACCGTCGTGGAGCCTCGTTGAACGATCGTTGTATCGACGCCAAAGCTGTGTAAGTCCAGAGCGATATCATTGCCGCTAGAGCCAGTTCCAATCACTATCGCTTTTTTGCCGGCGTAAGGTGCGCCGCTATCAAAGCCTTCTGAATGGATAACATCGCCTTCAAATTCTTCCAGTCCTGGGATCTCTGGTTTCAATGGATAGCTGCTAACACCGTTAGCAAAAACGATATGACGCGGTTTTAGCAACCGCTCTGACCCATCGGCTAGTTTTAGAGTTGCTTTCCAGTGTTTTGCAGCATCATCCCATTCGCCTTTTGTAAATTCAGTCGAAGTCCAATGATTGATTTCCATGATCTGGGCATATGACTCAAACCATAAGCCCAGCATGTCTTTGGGAATATAATTTGGCCAAGTGGGTGGGAATGGCATGTATGGCAAGTTATTGACGTGGATGGAGTTGTGGAGTGCCAAAGAATGATAGCGCTTTCTCCAGCTATCCCCTATCCGTGGCCATTTTTCGACCACTAGTGTGTCTACACCTAGTTGATTCAATCGCGCTGCAATAGATAACCCAGCCTGTGCTCCGCCGACTACTAGAACAGTGGGATCATGATCTTCATAAGATTGTGCGCGCCGACGAGCATCTTCCCAGTTGTCTCCACCAAAATTTCGTGAGTATGCCGATCCACTGGGCCGATTTGCTCCAATTTTTTCTTCAAAACCCTTCATTTCCTCTAACGAGGTGGAGAGTGCCCAAGCTTTTAAAGTGGTGCCCTCCTCTATGAGGCGGAGAACACCTTCACCTCGTCCGAGTTTAGTTTCGAAGCGAATCATGGCTTCGATACAGTCTTTCTGAAGTCTCGTTACCCTTCTTGGTTCACTCCGCTCTGGGTTGATTTCAAAATTATGTGCAAGGACAGATGATTGTCGCTCTACAAACCCAGCACCTATTTTTGGAGCGCCAACAAACGGGGTGAGGTGCCATGTAAAAGCTAGAACATCCCTCCAGTTTCCATCCCTTGTGAAACAATCCGATAATTTGTTGGCGTCGCACGCTGTTAATGCGGCCTCAAAGTGGCTCAGCCAGCCTTCGACCTGGCTCCGAATTTGTTGGAGGTCTTGTGCTTTAAAGTCTGAAGGATCTGCATAATTCATGATTGGTCTCAATTATATTCGAAAGCAATTAAAGAAATGTTAGTTGGATAAAGTCCAAATCAAAAGCCTCGCATTACTGTCAAACTATCCGCAGCTAAACCATGCGCCTGTGATAGCGTCATTTCAGAAGCACGTCTGATCATACGCTTCGTCATCCAGAGGGCGTCATTGTCAAAACCAGACATTATGTTGGCCCAGAGTTTTGCTGTCGTCATTAATTTATCTTTAGGTACGACTCGATTAATCAGCCCAATTTCTGCTGCACGGGCTGCTGGGAGATTTTCAGCTAGAAGCAGCAATTCAGTGGCGTGCTTCCGACCAATTTGGGCAACTAATGTTGGAGATACAGCCGTTGCAGCGAGTCCGTGTTTCAACTCTGGGTATCCAAAAACGGCATCATCGCTTGCTAGCACGAGGTCGCAAGACACTGCGACTGCAGAACCTGCCCCAAGTGCGTAGCCATTTACCGCGGCAATAACTGGCTTATCGCACGCGATCAGGGCGTCGTAGATTGATGTTGAGCTGATAGCTGAATTCAACGCTTCTCGCTGTGGACGCCGACCATTGCTTGCCGCTTCCTTTAAATCTGCGCCTGCTGAAAAAGCACGGCCAGCACCTGTGAGAAGGATTACAGAGACGTTATCGTCATTTGCTGCTTCTTTGATGGCGCTTTTAAGGGCGTGAGAAAGTGCATCATTAATCGCATTAAGTTTTTCTGGGCGGTTCAAGGTCAGTAGCCGGATTGAGCCTTCAGTATCTATGAGAACTTCAGACATTGATTAGATTGCCCCTTCTGCTTTCAGCTTAGCCTGAGCTTCTTGATCATATCCAAGTGCGGCAAGCGTTTCAGTTGTAGCATCACCTTGTTCGGGTGCAGCAGACCTCATTTTGAATGGTGTTCGAGACATATTGGTGGGATGTCGAACAATACTTAGATCGCCAAGGTGAGTATGGGGCGCTGGTGTTGCAAGGCCTAGATGCTGAACTTGCTCATCGGCGAAGGTTTGTTTGATATTGTAGATTGGACCGCAAGGGACACCCGCGGCGTTCAGAGCCTCAATAAGGTCAGCGGACGAGCGCTTTTCTGTATAGCTTGCAATCACAGCATTTAGATCTTTTCTGTGTTCCGAACGACTTTCGTTACTAGTGAACTTGGGATTGGTAAGAAGCTCAGAAGCCCCAAGGGCGCCTGATAAACGCTCAACCATTACACCTCCAGAAGCTGCAATGTTGATATGACCATCCGAAGTTGGGAAAACTCCGGTTGGAACACTTGTGGGGTGATCATTGCCTGCTTGGGGAGCAATTTCTCCTGCCATTGTCCATCGGCTGGCTTGAAAATCCAACATAGCAATTTGGGCTTCCAACAGAGAAGTATGGACCCATTGTCCTTCACCAGAAACTTCTCGTTCTAAAAGTGCGGTAAGAATTCCAATTGCAAGGAACATTCCGCAGGTTAGGTCGGCAATAGGAATTCCAACCCGAACTGGGCCTTGACCAGGCAATCCAGTTACTGACATCAGGCCGCCCATTCCTTGAGCGATTTGGTCGACACCTGGTCTATCTCTGTAGGGGCCAGATTGCCCAAATCCAGAAATCGACCCATAAACGATGCGAGGATTTACTGCCCGACAGGCCTCATAGTCGACACCAAGCCGTGTCTTAACTCCTGGACGGTAATTTTCGACAACAACATCAGCTTCTTCAACCAATTTTAAAAAAATTTCGCGAGCAGAGTCCTTTTTAAGATTCAGTGTGATTGAACGTTTGTTGCGATGTAAGTTTTGGAAATCAAAACCGTGTCGGGCACCCCCGGTTACACTTCTGCTATCATCCTCTGCTGGGGCTTCGATTTTTAATACATCAGCTCCCCAGTCCGCCAATTGGCGGACTGCAGTTGGTCCGGCTCGAGCGCGCGTTAAATCAAGTACCTTAAAGCGGCGGAGAGGAAGGGCGTTGGTGCTCATTGGAGTGATCCTCGATAATTTTTCACCCCAATGTTGGACTATTCTTTATGAAAGTTAAACGCTGTCTTTTTTTTCAAAATCAATTCTGTCATCCGTGACTAGTCCTTGTAATGCACGACGGAGACAATCTAATCCCATTTCAACTCCACCGGCTCGCACCCTTTCTTTTCCTCCAACTATAAGAGCGGGTCGCTCAATCTTTGTTCCATCATTTTTTGCAATGGCAATATAAACTTGGCCTTCACCTCCCCCAATTCCACCTTCATTTCCTTTTGGAATTAGCACGGCAAGACCAAAAGTAGTTCCAGTTGCCCGCATGACTGCTTCTGCACATGCTGCCGCTGCTGCGGAAGATGCCTCATTCAATTTTAGATCAAGGGCGGATGCGAGGCTATTGATATCACCACCCAGAACACCTCGTCGAAAAACAAAACAGTCTGGATCAGCAGCAACCATCCGGCTGGCAGCAGCTCCGTTCGTACCAAATTCAGCTATCGCAAGAGTGCCATTGTTTGCCTTGATCGAGTTCAGAACATTGCTTTCCAGAGTTTCATCATCTTCTGCAAGGATGAAAGGGCCAAGGCGGTCGCGGATTATTTTTTCAATTGGTGCCATCCTTCGGATGAGTTCGTCTGGGTCTGTTCCACGGGCAAAGAGTTTTGTTTCGAGCTCAGGATAGTGAGCTTGAAAACCTAGTTTTACCTCTCCACCAATGGCCATCGCCTCAACGTCTTTTAGCATTTCGTCGACACGTGATTCACCCAGGCCAAATGAATGAAAACGCTTGAGGCGAACTTTGGCTTGGGTGCCGCTCATCTGCAGAATTCTCGGGATTATCTGGTCATCGAGCATCAAACGGATTTCGCGAGGAACGCCAGGGGTAAAAAAGAAGCGCGCATTACCAATATCTATGGCGAACCCGCATGCAGTTCCCACGGGGTTATCAATAAATTCTGCCCCTTCAGGAAGCATTGCTTGCTTTCGATTGTTCGGAGGCATCTCCCGGCCCCGAGCTTTGTAGAAACTTTGAATATTTTCGAGCCAAGATTCATTTAAAACTAAACCCACACCGGCTGCCTCTGCTGCCATTTCTTGGCTGAGATCATCCACTGTGGGTCCAAGCCCTCCATTTACTATGACAACATCGGCACGTGCCGATGCCTGTTGGAAAGCTGCTCTTAGGCTTTTGCGGTCGTCTCCAACAGTAGTTCCCCAAATCACGTCAGCCCCAATTTCTTGTAGTCGCCGTGCCATATGACTGTAATTAGTATTGATTGTCTTACCACTCAGCACTTCGTCGCCCGTGCAGAGGATTTCGATGCGCATGATTACAGTCCTTCCAGAGAAAACGTGATTATATGTCGTTTGTAAAAGGCATAAGTTAGCTGATAAAAACCATGGGTCACTCTGTATTAGTCTTAATCTGTCCAGCACATAAGACCAAACTATGTCTCAGCATTTTTGTTTGTTGACTTTATTCCTCCCAAATTCGCCAATCACTACGGACAGCAGGTTTGTTCTTTGTCCTACAGAGGGGAGAGTTTGTTAGTAACGATTTTATCAAATCAGAAACCACTTGGCTAAATATGCAAGTTCTGAAACTAGGTGCTATTCATCCAAATTCTTTGACCTTTCAATCATAAATTCTAGTAGGGTGTTTTTTTTAAATGTCTTTTCCAATGGGGTATTCATGCGTACAGCAGAAACGTTAGTCAGCATGAATGTGTTTAATATACATCAAGCCACTATGAAATCTGGCGAGATCATTGGTCAGGAGCATTCCTAGATTATGCTTTCCGCGCTGACTCTGTTGCTTGTTCTCCAATTGGTTGGAGAGGCCATTGTTGTTTACTTTGATTTTCCACTTCCAGGCCCTGTATTGGGCATGTTGCTTCTGCTTATCATTCTATTTTTGCGCGGTGGTGTATCGCCATCTTTATCTCAGGTTGCTCAAGGTTTACTGCAACGATTGTCAATGCTTTTTGTCCCCGCTGGAGTTGGTGTCACCACGCATTTAGTTTTGATCAAGGATTCATGGCAGGCAATTAGTTTGGCTGTGGTGATCAGTACTCTTTTAGGTATTATTGTCACTGCCGTGCTGATGACCATTTTGACCCGAGCGCGGAAACATGGCGATGGATAAAGTTTCAAACGTCTGGGTTTATCTCTCTTCTAGCCCCCTTTTACATCTCACAATGACCCTAGTGGTATACCAAATTGGGGACTTGCTTTATCGAAGATCTGGACGAAGCCCCTTGCTCAATCCGGTGCTGATCTCTGTGACATCAATTTCTGTGGTTTTAGTTTTTACCCATACCAGCTACGAGAGCTATTTTGAGGGCGCTCAATTTGTCCATTTTTTGCTTGGGCCAGCAACTGTGGCCCTCGCAATTCCACTGTACAATCAATTTGAAAAAGTCCGCCAGTCAGCTGTCGGTTTGATTTTAGCTTTGATAGCAGGATCGACTGTAGCAGCGGGAAGCGCAGGTTTTTTTGCTTGGGTTTCTGGTGCAACGCCAGATCTTATTGCTAGCCTAATTCCTAAATCAGTGACCACGCCGATAGCTATGGGGGTGGCCGAGAAGCTAGATGGACTGCCTTCCTTAACAGCTGCGGTGGTTATCCTATCTGGTATAGTTGGTGCAATTTTGGGTCCTCCAATTTTGAATTGGTTGGGTCTTCTGGATAGCCGTGCGCAAGGGCTGGCGTTGGGCGTTGCAAGTCATGGCATCGGAGCCGGACGTGCTCTTCAGATCAACGAAACTGCTGCGGCTTTTGCTGGAATTGCTATGGGCCTAAACGGTTTGTTTACAGCGGCACTTCTACCAGTGATTTGGAACTCAATCTTCTAATCTATGCCAGCAACACCTTGATTTACATGGCATATAACAATATGCTTATATAGTTATTCCATCACTTCATAAGTAAATTTAGGATTCGGTGCGATGAATACGCCCGCCGAAAGGCTTGATGCGCTCTATAAAGCTACCACGGCAAGAGTTTTGGTACTTGATGGAGCTATGGGCACAATGATCCAGGGCCTTAGGTTATCTGAAGATGATTTTCGTGGTGAAAAATTCAAAGAATGGCCCACAGATCTAAAGGGAAATAACGACCTATTGAATATCACCCAACCTGAAGCAATCGGCAAAATACATTCTGCTTATCTCGATGCAGGAGCAGACATCCTCAAGACAAATACTTTTAATGCAACGGCCATTGCACAGGCAGATTATGCCATGGAAAATAATGTGGCGGATATAAATTTTGAGGGCGCGAAAATTGCCCGAACCGCCGCTGATTCCGCTTCAACAGATGATAAGCCTCGATTTGTTGCGGGTGCAATCGGTCCAACTAATCGCACCGCATCGATCTCTCCAAATGTTGAGGACCCTGGATTTCGTAACGTAAATTTTGATGCCCTTGCTAAAGCCTACTATGAGCAAGCTAACGCTTTAGTGGAAGGGGGTATAGATCTGTTCCTTGTTGAAACGGTTTTCGATACGCTTAATGCGAAAGCGGCGATTTTTGCTCTCATGGATAGAGAGGAAAAAACTGGTAGGCATATTCCAATCATGATTTCTGGAACTATTACAGATCTTTCGGGTCGTACTCTTTCTGGTCAAACACCTGAGGCCTTTTGGCATTCAATTATGCATGCCAATCCTTTCAGTGTGGGTTTTAATTGTGCTTTAGGTGCTCAACAACTCCGTCCTCATGTAGCAGCAATTGCCAAGGCGGCAGATGTTAGAGTGTCTGCTCACCCAAATGCGGGACTACCAAATGACCTTGGTGGTTATGATGAGATGCCTAACGAGACGGCCGCTCATCTACAAGAATGGACAGATGCTGGGCTCGTTAACATAGTCGGGGGGTGTTGTGGTACGACCCCAGATCATATTCGAGCCATTGCGGATGCTGTAAAAGACAGACCGCCACGCCAGTTGCCAACGCTTCCCAAACGGCTTCGCCTTTCAGGCCTTGAGCCTTTTACTGCGGTAGCCTAGCCGTATGCAGCCTTCATTTATCAACGTTGGTGAACGAACAAACGTCACCGGTTCAGCACGTTTCCGAAAATTAATTATGGCTGGGGACTATGGTTCAGCTCTGGATGTAGCAAGACAACAAGTCGAAAATGGCGCCCAGATAATAGACATTAACATGGATGAGGGTCTGCTAGACGGTGAGCAGGCAATGACTACCTTTTTGAACTTGATCGCCAGTGAGCCTGACATTGCTCGAGTGCCGATCATGATAGATTCATCCAAATGGTCCGTTATTGAGGCAGGGCTGAAGTGCGTTCAGGGTAAAGCAATTGTTAATTCGATTAGTTTAAAGGAAGGCGAGGAGCCATTCCTTGCACAGGCCCGCGCGTGTCGGAGATATGGTGCGGCTGTTGTTGTCATGGCTTTTGATGAAAATGGTCAGGCGGAGACGGTAGATCGCAAGGTAGATATTTGTTCCCGTGCATACAGATTGCTAACAGAGCAGGTGGGGTTGGCAGCTGAAGATATTGTTTTTGATCCCAACATTTTTGCGGTTGCCACGGGTATCCCCGAGCATGATGACTATGGCCGCGCGTTTATTGAAGCAACTCGTCGAATAAAGACAGAATTGCCTCATGCTCATGTTTCTGGGGGTGTTTCCAATGTTTCATTCTCCTTTAGAGGAAATGAAACTGTACGCCGAGCTATGCACTCTGTGTTTCTGTATCATGCTATCCAGGCTGGCATGGATATGGGTATCGTTAATGCAGGACAACTTGATGTATATGATCAGATCAATCTCGAGCTTAGGGAACGGGTTGAAGACGTAATCCTAAACCGACGACAGGACGCTTCTGAGCGTCTTTTGGAGATTGCCGAGCGTTACAAAGGTGAGGATGAAGGCTCAACTGAAGAGGAGGTGCTTGCTTGGAGGTTGTATCCAGTAAACGAGCGCCTATCACATGCATTAGTTAACGGCATTAACACCTTTATTGCTGAGGATGTTGAGGAAGCGCGGCAAGCTGCCACCAGGCCTCTCGATGTTATCGAAGGTCCTCTGATGGATGGTATGAATGTCGTTGGTGACCTTTTTGGCGCGGGCAAAATGTTCTTGCCGCAAGTTGTTAAGTCTGCCCGGGTCATGAAACAGGCGGTAGCTTATCTTACCCCCTTCATAGAAGAAGATAAGGCTGAGGGTGCAGCGAGCGACTCAGGTGTCATTGTTATGGCAACGGTAAAGGGTGACGTCCATGACATTGGCAAAAATATTGTTGGGGTAGTTCTTCAATGCAACAACTACCGAGTTATAGACCTTGGTGTCATGGTTCCCGCAGAGAAGATTCTCGCAACCGCAAAAGCAGAAAAGGCGGATATCATAGGCCTTTCTGGTCTTATCACACCGTCGTTAGACGAGATGGTGAACGTTGCATCGGAGATGAAACGCCAAGGGTTCGATATTCCATTGCTTATCGGCGGTGCCACGACTTCGAAAGCGCACACGGCATTAAGAATTGAGCCTGTCTACAGTGGTGGTGTAGCTCATGTTCTGGATGCTTCTCGCGCTGTTGGGGTTTGCTCAGCACTCCTTTCCGATAGCCAAAGAGACTCCTTCAAGGCGGCTACTTCAAGCGAGTATTTAAAAATTCGAGAGGCTCGAAGTGGAGAGCGTAAGGTTCGGCAGATCACAATTGAAGAGGCTCGAGGCAACGCACGCCAAATCGATTTCTCTGCTTATAAGCCACAGGAGCCAAGTTTCATTGGAACCCATACTTTTGCGGACTATTCCCTGACAGAATTAGTTGATCGCATTGATTGGACGCCGTTCTTTCGGACTTGGGAACTCGCAGGAACATTCCCTCGTATTTTAGATGATGAAGTAGTTGGGCAGGCAGCCCGCGCTCTTTTCAAAGATGCACAAGCAATGCTGTCTCGAATTGTTGACGAAAAATGGTTAACCCCACGAGGAGTCATAGGTTTTTGGCCTGCAGAACGTATTGGCGACGATATCCAACTTTATCAAGAAAAAGACCGAATAACTGAATTAGCCCGTGTCCACTGTCTGCGGCAACAAACATTAAAGAGGGAAGGCCAGCCCCATGATTGCCTTGCGGACTTCATTGGAGGTGCCGATAAGGCAGACTATCTGGGTGGATTTGCAGTAACTTCTGGAAAAGAAGCAGAAACTATTGCTCGTGATTTCGAGAAATCGTCTGATGATTATAATGGAATTCTTTTGAAGGCTCTTGCAGATCGCCTCGCCGAAGCTTTCGCAGAGCGAATGCATGAACGGGTAAGACGTGAATTCTGGGGTTATTCTCCGAGAGAAGACCTTACTAATGAAGAGCTTATTCGCGAAAAATATAGAGGTATACGCCCCGCGCCTGGGTATCCTGCATGCCCAGATCACTCTGAGAAGACAACACTTTTCCATATTCTTGATGCAGAGCATCTTGCAGGGGTTAGTTTGACGGAAAGCTTTGCAATGATGCCAGGGGCTTCAGTCTCAGGTTGGTATTTTGCCCACCCTAAAGCGCGCTATTTTGGGGTATCAAGGGTGGAAAAAGATCAAGTAAAAGATTACGCAATCCGAAAAGGTGTAGATCTTGAAACAGCAGAGCGCTGGCTGCGCCCCGTCCTTGGTTACGACCCTGATATCTAGTGTTTTTAAAATACTTTATTTGAGGAACCTCTTAGCACTTCCACAGCGACGATACTCGCCTTAATCTCCATAACAAGTTTCTTCCAAACATTCTGGAGATTAATCATGTCCCCACTCGATGCTATTTCGGCCTCGGTCGAGAAATATTCGATTGGTCAGCCCGTTTCTCGAAAAGAGGACCCGGTGTTGGTAAAGGGGCATGGCCGCTATGCAGATGATAATTCCTTGCCTGGCCAAGCCCATGCAGTCATGGTCAGAAGCCCTGTAGCCCATGGATTATTGAAGGAAGTTAGTGTTAGCGATGCCAAGGCTATGCCGGGCGTTCTAGAAATTATCACGGGAAAAGACCTGGTTGATGCAGGTTACGGGTCAATGAGTTCTGGCCCTGATTTTAAAAATCGTGATGGCACCAGCATGATTAAGCCAGAGCAACCTCCTCTAACGATCGATAAGGTCCGTTTTGTCGGCGATCCAGTTGCTTGCGTGGTAGCAGAAACACGCGCTCAAGCGGAAGACGCAGCAGAAGCAGTGTTCTTAGATATTGAGAGCCTTCCTGCGGTTACCTCTGCAGAGGCTGGTGCAGCTGACTCTGCCGCTGCGGTTCATAACGAGATCCCAAGCAACGTGGTATTAGATTTCCACCATGGAGATGGGGATGCGGTCGCTGCGGCATTTGAACAGGCTGCCCATGTCGTATCGATGAAAATTTGGAACAGTCGTATCGCTGTGGCTCCTATGGAGCCGCGGTCGGCTCTAGCGAACATAGAAGATGGTCGATACGTTCTTCGACTTGGATGCCAGGGCGCATTTCCTATGCGAAATAATTTGTCAAAGCCTCTTAAAGCAGAGGCCAAAGATATCCGGGTACTCATAGGTAATGTGGGTGGAAGCTTTGGAATGAAATCTTCTTGTTACCCTGAGTACATCGCAATCCTTCATGCAGCAAAACTTTTGGGTAGACCGGTAAAGTGGACTGATAAGCGTTCTGAAAGCTTTTTGTCTGACAGTCATGGCAGAGGCCATGATATGCGGCAGGAAGCTGCTTTTGACGCAAATGGCTGCATAACTGCTATCCGTATCTCTGGGTTTGGAACGCCTGGGGCTTACCTATCAAACGGAACCGTTATGCAGCCGACCGGTAACGTCGTGAAGAACACAATCAGTGTTTATGCAACCCCCTTACAAGAAGTGGCCACGCGTTGTGTTTTTACGAACACTACGCCTGTTGGTCCTTACCGAGGTGCTGGCCGACCGGAAAGCAATTATTACATTGAACGTATTCTTGATACTGCAGCAAGGGAAATGGGCATTGATCGGGTGGAGATCAGACGCCGTAATCATATCACTCCCGCTATGCTGCCTCACACGACACCAGCAAATACCGTTTATGACTCTGGCGATTTTCCAGCAATTCTTGATAAGGCTTTGTCTGATGCAGACTGGAATGGATTTCCTGCCAGACGGGCAGAGGCTAAGACGCGAGGTAAGCTGCGTGGTATTGGTATCGGGCAGTATTTAGAAGTGACTGGTCCACCTGGCCGTGAGATGGGTGGTATTAGGTTTGAAGAAGATGGCACGGTCTCGATCGTTACCGGTACATTAGATTATGGTCAGGGTCATGCTTCTACTTTTGCTCAGGTACTAACAACTCTCCTCGGTATTCCCTTTGAGGCAATTCGATTGATTCAGGGTGATTCTGATGAGCTAATTGCAGGCACGGGGACTGGTGGTTCTCGTTCTACAATGCATAGCGGAAAAGCGATCTTTGAAGCTTCCGAACTTGTAAAAGAGAAGGGTAAAAAACTTGCTGCCCATATGCTTGAAGCAGCCGTGGGTGATATCGAATTTAATGTGGCGCCGGATGGTGGGAAGTTCACTATCGCGGGTACTGATCGTGCGATTGGTATTATGGAACTAGCAGCCGCTGCGAGAACATCGACAGATTTACCTGACGATTTGGAAAATGACATGTCCGTGTCTCACATAGCGGAAGGCCCTCCTTTCTCCTACCCCAATGGCTGTCATATAGCGGAGGTTGAGGTAGACCCTGATACAGGGGTCGTAGAAGTGGTGTCCTACGTCATGGTTAATGACTTTGGTGTGGTTGTTAATCCAATGTTGGTAGCTGGCCAGGCTCATGGCGGTGTAGCGCAGGGCATTGGACAGGCATTAATGGAAGAAGTGATTTTTGATGAGGAAGGACAACCTCTGACGGGCTCTTTCATGGATTATGCAATGCCTCGCGCTGATCATATGCCTGACATGACAGCCATTGATCATCTCCCCAGCCCGGCAAAGACTAATCCTTTAGGTGTTAAAGGCTGCGGTGAAGCAGGTTGTGCAGGTGCGATGCCGTCAGTTATGAACGCGTTGATAGACGCTCTTTCAGACTATGGCGTTACACACATAGATATGCCTGCAACGCCAATGAAGGTATGGAACGCAATCCAAGCAGCGAGTCGCTAACCGTCGAAAGAGGCTGCCAGTGCCACGATCTCACGAGCAGTTTGTACGTGAGCAATATCGATGTGATCGCCTTCGTATATGCATGATGCTTTGCCTTCTGCAACAGATGCTTCGTGGGCGTCTATCATGCCTTGATAAAAGGCCACTTCCTCGGGAGTGGGGCTGAAAGTTTCATTGGTTAGAGCAACATTTGAGGGGTGAAGTATCATCTGACCTGCAATGCCCAGCTCACGTTCTCTTGCCAAGAATGATTTGAGCCCCTCTAAGTCATGAACCTGCTGCCAGAGTCCTCCGATGGGAGCTTTTCCAGCAGCTCTGGCAGCCATAACCACCCTAGACTTCAGATATAGAGATTCCCGACCTTCCATAGACCAATCACAACCTAATGCGCGCGCGCTATCGCCATTTTTGGCCATTGGGCCAGCAAGTGCAGAAACACGCTCGCAGAGAGCGAGTTCATAGGCCTTTTGCATTGAGCGAGCTGTTTCCAGTGTTGGGACAAGACGGGTAGACCCGACAACAGTACCTTTCTGATGCTCGACCTCGGATAGCATCATAGATAGACAATCCACATCTTCGGGCCCGATTGGTTTTGACATGATGATACCTTCGAGGTGAGGCCCTACAACGGCTTTCAGATCATCAAAATCGTAAAGATATGGGCTTCGGTTTATTCGAACGTAAACCCGTTGACCTTGCTCAGCTAGCCAGGGCAATTTCTCTACTACCAAGGCCCTTGCATCTAATCTCGCAGCTGGTGGCACGCTATCTTCAAGATCGAGAATAATTGCATCTGCTCCAGCTGCGGCCCCACGCTCAATCATTGAGGCTTTCAGAGCAGGTACAAAGAGGTAGGACCTAATAGGTTTGATATTCGTTACGCTCATTAAGGGTTTTCCTCGGATATTAGTCGCTAGGAGAAAAACATTAGCTTAGAGGCGTTTTAAAAGCTCTCCAACTACTGTTCGTAGTGTTAACCTCAAAACTGAGTGGTTTTGTAACACAGATAGGAATTACCAATTGGCGTCCGATAAAGTTTTTCGAAGTTCTGGATATTCTTGGAAATTATTCGCTGGGCCAAGCGCTATTGAAATGGAATTAACGTCGGTCGTTGCACGGCAGGGAGCAAAAAGAGCTTTTGTGATCTGCTCGCCGTCAATCAGTACTCAGACGGATCTAATCAAGCGGATCCAAGCAACACTAGGTGATACTTTCTGTGGTTACTTCGATGGAATAGAAAATGACTCCACCTACACATCCGTTTTAAAGGCCGCTGATGCGGCAAAGTTTGCTCAAGCGGATCTGCTTATTGCAGTAGGAGGAGGCAGTGTAATTGTTGCAGTGCGCGGTGTGGCTGTTTTCATGGGTGAAAATGAAAACCCGTTTGAGCTGATGACACAATATCGGGCTGGCGAGAAACCCTACAGTCCGCGCCTAAAGGCTCCTAAGCCACCTATTATAAATATTCCGACAACTCCCACTTCCGCCATGAATAGAGCAGGAACAGGACTTAAAAACTCAGACCTTGACCATAGGATGGAATATTTTGATCCGAAGACGAGACCTGTCTCTATTTTTCTTGATGAGGGAGCGCTTATGTCCGCACCCCAAAGCGTGTTGCGTTCGACGGCCACTACATTATTTGCAGGTCTATTTGCAACACTGGGCGAGAAGGTACAAAACCCCCTAATTCGTGGCGACCTCGATCAAGCATTTAATCTTGTTTCTAAGGCTTATGGACGACTTAATTTCGAGCCAGAAAACCCAATTCTTCGCTTTGAACTAGCTCTTGGGGCCTTTTTGCAAAATCGAGCAGAAGACGATGGCCGGCCGATGAGGGCGCGTGGTCCGTTTGCAAGCGATTATGCGGTCGCAACGGCGCTCCACCTTCAATTCCCAGCTATTGGGCAAGGTGAGGCAACCTGCGTCCTACATGCTTCCACCATTCGACTTTTCCCAGAGCCACCGCCTGCTGATGCGGGCGCTAGGACAGCTGAAGCACTGGGAATTGATGTGAATGGCAAAGATGCTTTGGCTATCTCATTAGCAATAGCCGATGGTTTAGAAGCACTATATGCAAAGGTTGGAATGCCTATCCGCCTCCGCGACTTACCTATCAAGAAAACTGACTTGATTACGGTTGCTGCAGAAACGGTCAAAAATTTTAATGCGTCTGCCAATTTATCTTCTCCAGAAGAGAGAGTGGCAAATTCCTTGGCGATATTAGAATCAGCGTGGTAGCAGTTGTAATAAATTAAGGAGATATAAAATGGCGGAGTACGGAACATATGGAGACCTTCACGTAACACTAGATAATTTTGTAGCTGTTGCGGAAATTAGACGTCCGCCGCACAATTATTTTAGCTATGACCTGATTGAATCACTTGCTTCAGCGTTTGAGGATTTAGGTGCAGATAATGCGTGCAGGGCAATAGTGTTATGCTCCGAGGGAAAGAATTTCTGTGCTGGTGGAAACTTTACTCAACCATCTGCCGGGGACTCAGCAACAAAAAGTGGAAATCATCTTTACGTGGAGGCCGTGAGGCTTTTTAGAACGCCCAAGCCTGTAGTTGCGGCGGTGCAAGGAGCTGCGGTGGGCGGAGGTCTGGGACTTGCGCTAATGCCAGATTTCCGTGTGGCTTGCCCAGAAGCCCGGTTCGTGGCCAATTTTACGAGGCTCGGCTTTCATCCTGGATTTGGTTTGACCGTGACTTTGCCAGAAGTGATTGGCAAACATCGTGCTGAGCTGATGTTTATGACATCCCGCCGCATAAAGGCTGAGGAGGCCTTCCAGTGGGGGCTTGTTGATGCCCTTGTACCCATGGAAGATCTGCGAGATACCGCAATTTCTTTTGCAACTGAAATAGCTGAGTGTTCACCTTTAGGCATTGTTGAAACCCGAAAGACTATGCGTGGCAGCTTAGCAGAGAAAGTAAAAGCGGCTACTGATCATGAACTCGCAATCCAGGATAGACTTCGTGCGACCGAAGATTTTAAAGAGGGTGTCAAAGCAATGAGCGAGCGCCGTATTCCAAATTGGCAGGGTCGTTAAGGTTGGAGAGCAAAAATGACAGATGTTAAGTCTAAATCCAGAGCATTAGCAGAATTCACGGCCAATTTGTCTTGGGAAGCGATACCAGATTCAGTCAAACACAGAGCCAAGCTTCAAATTTTAGATGCCATTGGAGTTGGTGTTGCGGCTAGGTCCTACCCGTTCGCAGATAAAGCAATATCAGGGGTTAAGGCACTTGGCGGATCTGGGGTGTGTTCTGTCATCGGTGAGCAGAATGGAATGTCTGCGCGAGATGCAGCCTTAGCCAATGGGATGCTGCTTCATGGGCTTGACTTTGATGACACACATCTTGGTGCAATTATTCATGCTTCCGTTGCAACACTTCCTGCTGCATTAGCAGTTGGTGAGGCCGTTGGCGCAAGCGGTAGAGATATGTTGGTTGCTTACGTTGCTGGCATGGAAACATCAATTCGGATTGGTCTAGCTGCTAAAGGTGCCTTCCATCATGCTGGGTATCATGCAACGGCTGTCGCATCTCATTTTAGCTCTGCCATTATCGCGGGTAAGCTCATGGGGCTAAACGCAGATGAACTAACCATGGCTCAGGGAGTTACTGGGAGTAGTGCGGCAGGCCTGCAAGTTTTTCTTGAAGAGGGCGCTTGGACAAAGCGTTTTCATCCTGGCTGGGGAGCTGTTGCTGGTATTACTGCTGCAACATTGGCTCAACAGGGTTTTGTTGGTCCTAGCCGGGTTTATGAAGGTAAGTTTGGGCTCTTTGAAACCCATTTCCAATCTCATTTAAAAGATACCGATGCGGATGAGTTAGATGCGGACTTAGGGAAACGATGGGAATTAGCTGTTACTGCTATCAAGCCATATCCGGTATGTCATTTTATACATGGATGTGCAGACGCTGCGATCGAAATAAGTCGTGAAATTGATGTCGGGCAGATATCGTCTGTAGAGGCTTATTTGCCTGGGCCGACAATGCCGATAGTCGCTGAACCTGCAGCTTCCAAGCTGACTCCTAAGACTGACTATGAGGCAAAATTCAGCGCTCAATTTGTCATAGCTACTTGTCTGGCTAAGGGCTATTTTGGCTTGGCCGAACTTCGGGATGAGGCGTTTTCTGACCCTGAACTTCTAGATCTGACAGCTAAAGTTACCTGTGCTTCAGACCCCGATACTCGTTTCCCAACCTACTTTTCAGGAGGCCTAACTGTTCACTTAGACAACGGTAAATCAATCTCCCGCCATGTTCCCATCAATAGTGGTGCGGGTGAGCGTATGTTAGACGAGGCTGGCGTAAGTGCAAAATTCAGGGCCTCGGCAAAAATGTCGATAGCTGAAGACCATGCAGAGAAAATCCGCGAGGCAGTATTGAATTTGGACCAGCTGCCAGTGTCAGATTTAGGAAATGCTCTTAGGTCAGCTTAGGGGTTAGGTTTGGTTCCTTAGAGTGTCTGCCACGTGGGCAGCAAATGTCTGTGTTCCTACTTTTCCTCCTAGGTCACGTGTGCGCTTTGCAGGCTCTGCAATGACCTCACTAAGGGCTCGCTCTATTGCCTCAGCAGCTTCAATTAGTCTTTGATCGTTATGCCGTTCGCCCAGCCAACCTAGTAGCATTGCCGAAGATCCAATCAAGGAACTTGGGTTTGCTATGTCTTGTCCTGCAATATCTGGGGCGGAACCATGTTGTGCCTGGGCAACTGCTGCGTCTTTACCTGCATTTAATGATGCAGCAAGGCCCAAGCTGCCGGAAAGTTCAGAGGCCTGGTCGGAAAGAATATCTCCAAACATGTTCGTAGTAACAATTACGTCAAATTGACTTGAGTCTCTAATCAAGAGAGCAGCCATCGCATCTACAATTTTTTCGTCGTACGAGATGTCTGGGTACTGTTTTGCAACCTCGCGACAGCATTCGAGAAAAAGTCCGTCCCCAATCCGAAGCACATTGGCTTTGTGTACAGCAGTTAAAAGCTTACGAGGTCGGCGCCTTGCCAATTCAAAGGCAGCCACTGCAACCCTTGTGCTGCCTTCCCGAGTAATTTTACGAAGAGACATTGCAATGTCAGGCGTTGGCATAAATTCACCATTGCCAAGGAACATTGATCGATCTGCATAGAAACCTTCTGTATTTTCACGAACTACTACCAAGTCTACGTTTTTTCCACACGGTGGCGGAAAACCTGGTCTTGATAATGCAGGTCGAATATTGGCGAAAAGCTCTAGTCGTTTTCGGAGTTCGCCTGAGGGGTTAAGACCGCCCTCTGATGGGGGAGGGTAAGCGGCATGATCTACAGGCCCTAGAATAATACCATCGCAATTTGGAATGGCAGCCATAATGCGTTCTGGAAAAGATGTTCCCTCAATGGATAGTGCTTCAAAGCCTATTGGCAACTTCTCGAATGAGAAATGCAGCCCAAAATGATCAGAAACAGCGTCTAGCACAGTCAATGTGCTCCGGACGATTTCAGGCCCAATACCATCACCATCAAGAACTAGGAACCGAATTGTATCGTTGTGTTGGGAGAGTGACATAGCTCAAGCAGTATCCATACCTGCGAATGTGATACGGTGAAGAACGCGCTTGTGGCCGTGATAATCGTTAATTGGATTGTGAAGTGCGCATCTATTATCCCAAAGTGCTATTGAACCCTTCTCCCACCGAAATCGGCAAGTGAACTCTGGTAACGTTTGATGTTCGAATAGATAGTCCAGTAGAGGCTGACTTTCTGCTTCACTCCAACCCTTAAAGTTAGTGGTGTGAGCAAAACTTACATAAAGACTTTTTCGACCTGTCTCTGGATGCACGCGGACAACAGGGTGCTCAGCAACTCTAGGTTTTTTAGCATCTTCTTTTGGTGCGTCTGCAATCCTGGCCGCGCGGGTATCAACAACGCGACCTTTTGTGGATGAATTCACACCAATAAGTGGTTCCAGTGTTGTCTTAAGGCCTTCTGAGAGGGTTTCGTAGGCCATATAACAATTGGCAAATAACGTGTCTCCGCCAAATTTAGGTACTTCTAACGCATAAAGCATAGATGCCATCGGTGGGCGTTGTTGGTAGGTGGTATCTGTGTGCCATAAACCCCCGAAATTGACCTTTTCATGCTCCAACTTGATGATGGGAGTGATTGTGGGAAAATCGGGGAGTCCTTGCACAAATGGGTATTCGACTGGCTCACCGAGCTGCTCTGCAAAAGCAAGCTGCTGGGCTGGCGTTATCTCTTGATCACGGAAAAAGATAACAAGATGTTCTAACCAGGCTGAGCGAATTTCTTCAATTACGGCTCCACTGAGGTCCTTGCTTAGGTCGACGCCATGTATTTCGGCTCCAAGTGCGCCAGAAATTGGACGAACATCTATATGTGCGTAGGTCATGGATGATTTTCCTAAAAGATCAATAAGAACGCCGTATTTTTTCGCTCTGAACGTAGAGTTTACTAATTCCAGCCGTCAATATTTAAATGAATGATATATCCAGTTGAATTACTCAAGTAAGTTGTCTGTCAGAGAATAAATGGTAATCATATTTTGGTATAGTTTTGCGCTGCGAAGCTGGAGGTATGAGCCTTATGACTGAATATCCAATAGACATGACTGTAAAACCGGTTGTTACCTCATTCTTCGATCAGGCAACCAATACTGTAACGTACATAGTGAGTGATCCAGATACTAAAGCCTGCGCTGTTATCGATAGTGTAATGGATTTCGACCATGCGTCTGGCAGGATTAGTTTTGCCCAAGCAGATAGTGTAATTGAGCACATAAGATCTAACGATCTTGAACTTCAATGGATTATTGAAACTCATGTTCATGCAGATCACCTCAGTGCTGCGCCATATATTCAGGATCGGCTTGGAGGTAAGATAGGAATTAGTGAGAAGGTCCTGGAAATACAGGAGGTCTTTGGCAAAGTATTTAATGAGGGAACTGAATTCCGTCGGGATGGTTCTCAATTCGATTGCCTTTTTAAAGACGGAGATAATTACCAAATAGGTGACCTCAAAGCGTTCACAATATCGACCCCGGGGCATACTCCAGCGTGTATGGTGCATGTGGTGGGCGACGCAGCCTTTGTCGGTGATACCCTCTTTATGCCTGACAGTGGGTCAGCTCGTGCAGACTTTCCTGGAGGCGATGCAGGGTTGCTTTACGATTCAATTCAAAAAGTTCTTTCTCTACCAGATTCATTGCGTCTGTTTATGTGCCACGATTATGGCGCTGGGGGATCTCGCGAAATGATCTGGGAAACCACTGTCAAAGAGGAGAGAGATAGCAACATCCATGTTGGGAAAGGCAAGAGTCGCGAGGACTTCGTTAAACTCCGAACTGCACGTGATGCTACGCTTTCTATGCCAACTCTTATCTTGCCATCTTTACAGGTCAATATGCGGGCAGGTGAGGTGCCTACAGATGAAGATGGAGCACCCATGCTTAAGTTGCCAGTAAATCGTTTCTGACCATTGTGTTGCCAGAAGTCGTGGCCTAGAACCCTCTAAAAAATAGGTGGTTCTATGCGTAATTATAAAATTGCATCCATTCCCGCTGATGGAATTGGGCCTGAAGTAATTGATGCTGGCCTAGCTGTACTAGAAGCGCTCGCCAGACGTGAAGGTGATATTAATTTTGATGTAACCCACTTCGATTGGGGAACAGATTATTACAAAAAGCACGGGGCAATGATGCCATCTGATGGATTGGCCCAACTAAAATCATTTGATGCAATTTATTTTGGCGCAGTAGGCGCACCCGATGTACCAGATCATATAACTTTATGGGGTTTGAGGCTTCAGATCTGTCAGAGCTTTGACCAGTACGCTAACGTGCGTCCCACCAAGATTATAGATGGCGTGGAGTCACCTCTTCGCAATGCCCAGCCAGGTGACCTAGACTGGGTGATAGTGCGTGAAAATTCTGAGGGTGAGTATGCCGGCAATGGTGGTCGCGTCCATAAGGGCATGCCAGAAGAGGTAGGAACAGAGGTTGCTATTTTTACGCGGATTGGTGTCGAGCGCATTATGCGTTTCGCTTTTGAGCTTGCACAAAAAAGGCCTCGGAAATTTTTAACAGTTGTTACCAAATCGAATGCCCAACGCCACGGCATGGTTATGTGGGATGAGATTGCTGCTGAAGTATCGAAGGACTTCCCCGATGTAACATGGGATAAGATGTTAGTTGACGCCATGACGGTGCGAATGACCCTTGATCCGAAGAGTTTGGATACCATTGTCGCTACCAATCTGCATGCAGACATCCTCTCTGATCTCGCAGGCGCACTTGCTGGATCGATTGGAGTGGCGCCGACTGCTAATATTGACCCCCAACGCCGCTTCCCCTCCATGTTTGAGCCAATTCATGGTTCTGCATTTGATATCACAGGAAAGGGAATTGCTAACCCAGTAGCCACTTTCTGGACTGCCTGTCAGATGCTTG
>Ga0181575_10000371_pt1 | contig 32953 bp, 30 predicted proteins | sample 101ome_23_FD_145599 | JGI IMG/M metagenome (GOLD analysis project Ga0181575, IMG submission 145599) | Coastal salt marsh microbial communities from the Groves Creek Marsh, Skidaway Island, Georgia - 101411CT metaG (spades assembly) | ecosystem: Environmental > Aquatic > Marine > Intertidal zone... | reverse complement strand
ACCTAAAGAAACCCTTTTTGTCTCAACGCCGTTTTGCTCAAATTTCGGACCGTTACACAAAAGCTGTAGTGATTTTTGAGCCTTTGGAGTGGGGCTCTGGTTTTCATCGAGTCAAGGGGAAGGATTTTGTAATCGATTCGAACCTCTTTCTATTTCACTTTGGACTTGTGGATTACACTACAGCAGCTAATAAATCAAAAGATAAGGAACTCAACCAGTCCGGATGGAAGGGACATTTCAACCGGCGAATGGGACTTTATGAGGCCTTGGAAGAAGAAACACCACAAGACGCTGATCCACTTTTTTTAACAGCAACAAAGTATTTTACAAAAAACAGAAGGTGGTTGGCTTGGAATAAACCAGCTACACTAAAAGGACCAAGTGTTATAAAAATTCCAAAACGATTTGAAAAGATAGTCTAAGTCGTTTTCCTCATTTATCTTTACAAAAATTAATGCTATGGATCCCATTCAAATGGTGGACTTAAAAAAACAATACCTTTTTATCAAAAAAGAGGTTGATAATGCGCTAGAAGAGGTGTTCAGTTCAAGTGCGTTTATCAATGGTCCAGTAGTTCATGAATTTCAAAACAATTTAGAAGCCTATTTAAACGTTAAACATGTAATACCTTGTGCAAATGGTACTGATGCTTTACAAATCGCATTGATGGGATTAGACCTAAAACCTGGAGATGAGGTGATTACTGCTGATTTTACATTTGCCGCCACGGTAGAAGTTATTGCCCTTTTAAAATTAACACCTGTTTTAGTAGATGTAGATCCCCACACTTTTAATATTTGTCCAGATGAGGTAGAGAGAGCAATTACCCCAAAAACTAAAGCGATCATACCGGTGCATCTTTTTGGGCAAGTAGCGCCCATGGAGCCTCTTTTAAAACTGGCGGAGAAGCACAACCTTTTTCTAATTGAAGACAATGCCCAGGGTATGGGTGCTGTTTATACTTTTTCTGATGGTACCAGAGCAAAAACTGGAACAATGGGAACGGTGGGAACTACTTCTTTTTTTCCATCAAAAAACTTGGGCGCTTACGGTGACGGTGGTGCACTTTTTACAAATGACGATCAGCTGGCACATACCCTGAGAGGTGTTGTCAATCACGGAATGTACAAACGCTATTATCACGATGTTGTAGGGGTAAATTCCCGGTTGGATTCTTTACAAGCAGCTGTGCTTAAAGTAAAGTTGAAATACTTGGATTTTTACAATGAAAGAAGAAAAGAAGCAGCTCTTCGATACAGTCAACTATTGAAAGACCATCCTCATATTGAAACTCCTAAAAGAAGCTCAGATTGTGATAGCCATGTTTATCATCAGTATACACTTCGTATAAAAAATGGCAAGAGGGATGATCTGCTTTCATACCTCAATCAAAAAAACATACCCTGTGGGGTGTATTATCCAGTTCCTTTGCATTTACAGAAAGCGTATTTTAACGAAACTGCCTCTGAAAGTCAGTACGCCGTAACCAATCGTTTAGTTGATGAAGTGATCTCTCTCCCTATGCATTCTGAACTTTCCAAAGATCAAATTGAATATATTACTTCAGCAGTTATAGAATTTTTTAGATAAAAACTGTGTTATTTTATTTTTTGGTTTGAAAAAACTACCTTCATATAAACTTAAAACTATAATGAAAAAAACACTCTTAATACTGGCTCTATTTTTAGCCTTTTGGTCTTGGTCACAAACCACTTATCTTCAATGTGGTCAAGTTTTTGACTCTCAAAAAGCTAAAATGATGGGGCCACACACTCTTATTATTAATGGAAATAAAATAGCAGAAGTAAAAAAGGGATATGTCCTTCCTGAGGACAACAGCCCGGTAATAGATTTAAAATCCAAAACAGTATACCCTGGTTTTATAGACATGCACGTACACATAGAAGGGGAATATAGTCCGGACCGCTATTTAAAAGCTTTTACAAACAATCCTCCAGATACCGCTTATGAAGCAGGTGCAATTGCAGAGCGGACTTTATTGGCAGGTTTCACTACCGTCAGAGATATGGGGGGAACAGGAGTCAATGTTGCCTTGAGAAATGCAATAAACAGAGGCATAGCAAGAGGACCTAGAATTTTTACAGCAGAAAAGGCCATTGGAACTACAGGGGGACATGCGGACCCAACAAATGGTTTTCGCGCGGATTTACAAGGGGATCCAGGGCCAAAAGAAGGAGTAATCAATTCCGCAGAAGAGGCACGAAAAGCAGTCCGACAGCGCTATAAAAATGGAGCGGATTGGATAAAAATTACAGCTACTGGAGGAGTGTTGAGTGTTGCAAAAAATGGACAAAACCCCCAATTTACAGAGGAAGAATTAGCTTCTATTGTTAAAACAGCTACAGATTATGGGCTGAAAGTTGCTGCGCATGCACATGGAGATGAGGGCATGTATAGAGCTGTTTCTAATGGTGTAAAAACGATTGAACACGGCACGCTGATTGAAAAACGAACTATGGAATTGATGAAAGAAAAAGAAGCCTATTTGGTTGCTACTATTTCAGCTGGAAAATTTGTTGCTGAACAAGCCAAAAAACCAGGAGCCTATCCTGCTGTAATTGTACCTAAAGCAATTGCTATCGGAGCTCAGATACAAGAAACATTCTCAAAAGCATATGAATATGGCGTTCCCATAGCTTTTGGAACCGATGCAGGTGTTTTTCCACATGGGGAAAATGCTAAAGAATTTGTCTATATGAATGAAGGAGGTATGCCTGTTTCTGAAGTACTACAATCAGCTACTTTAGTTAACGCGAAACTTCTTGATAAAGAGAACCAATTGGGTCAAATCAAAGAGGGTTTTTTAGCAGATATTGTGGCTACTGAGGAAAATGCATTGGAAAATGTCAATACCCTTACAGAAGTAACATTCGTTATGAAAAACGGCGTTATTTATAAGAATAATTAAACAAAATCTCCAGAGGCAGTTTCTAAAGAGCGATCAATTTTTTTGACCAAGCCTTGTAAAACTTTTCCTGGTCCAACTTCAGTAAAATGGGTAGCGCCATCAGCAATCATATGTTGGATGGTTTGGGTCCATCGTACAGGAGCAGTGAGTTGGGCGATGAGATTGCTTTTTAACTCTTTGGTGTCTCGAACCCCTGTTGCACAAACGTTCTGATATACAGGACAGCTAGGCTTTGAGAAAAAGGTGTTTTCAATAGCTACAGCTAGGCGTTCTTTGGCAGGTTCCATTAGTGGGGAGTGGAAAGCTCCTCCTACGGGGAGAACTAAAGCTCTTTTTGCGCCTGCTGCTGTTAGAGCCTCACAGGCGTTATTTATTGCTTCTATTTCTCCTGAAATAACCAATTGCCCAGGGCAGTTGTAGTTGGCCGCGATAACCACACCAGGGGTAGACTCACAAACGGACTCAACTACCGCATCCTCTAGTCCTAATATTGCTGCCATTGTACCAGGAACATGATCACATGCTGCTTGCATTGCCAAAGCACGTTCTTTAACTAGACCCAATCCGTCTTCAAAGGATAACACTCCAGCGGCAACAAGTGCAGAAAATTCTCCTAAAGAATGCCCTGCCACCATATCTGGAGCAAAACGATCACCCATTACTTCACTGAGAATCGTAGCATGTAAGAAAATTGCAGGTTGGGTGACCCGAGTTTCTTTGAGTGCTTCGGCATCATCTCCAAACATAATTTCTGTAATGGGAAAGCCTAAAATAGCATTTGCTTGTTTAAATCGCTCTTTTGCAAGGTTTGATGACTCAAAAAGTGTAGCACCCATACCCGGAAATTGGGCTCCCTGCCCAGGAAATACATAAGCATTCATTAGTTTGTTGTTTTTTTATAAGTTAAATAACTGAAAGCAAAAGGCTGTGCATCACTTGCTTCATTCTCAACTTTCGATACCAATTTCCAATCTAAAGGATTCATTTCAGGGAAAAAGGCATCTCCTTCAAAATAGTGGTGTACCCGAGTGAGTTCAATTGAAGTTGCAAAAGGCAAAAACAGGGAATAAATTTCACCGCCTCCAATGATAAAAGGCTTGGTGTCTTCACCTGTGAATGAAAGTGCTTGTTCTATGGTGTGTGCAACAAGCGCGTTTTCAGCTTTATAATTTTTGTTTCTTGTCAAAATGATGTTGGTGCGATTGGGAAGTGCTTTGGGCATCGATTCAAAGGTTTTTCTTCCCATAATTACTGCATGACCAAGGGTGAGTTGTTTAAAGCGTTTTAGGTCTTCAGAAAGATGCCAGATCAATTGATTGTCTTTTCCTAAAACATTATTCTCTGAGGCTGCAGCAATTAATGTTATTTCTTTTGAAGAATCTCCTTCATTCATCTTTTGAAAAGATTAATTTTGGACAAAAATACGTTTTTCTAATTCATCGATGTCCTCAACACTTTTCCCATTATTAACAAAAAGTACTTATTTAAACACAGCCTATGTAGGTCCAATGTCTACTGCTTTAGCGCAATTTAGACAGCTGCAAGAAAAAGAGTATTTAGAAAAAGGGGCAACATACAAGGTCAATGCATACGATGATTTGGATACAACCCATCATATTTTAGCAGATTTTTTTGGAGCTAAAAAGGAGCATACCTATGTGGTTTCTAACTTTTCAACAGGAATAAGACAAGCTTTGACTTTTTTATCAAAAAGTCTAAATGTTCTTTTGCTTGAAGAAGAATATCCTTCTCTTTCTTCAGCATTTGAAGAAAGTGGATTTGAAGTGCATAAAATTCCAAAAACTACAGCTGTTGAAGATGCAATCGAAAAGCGACTGGCAACTGGTGGGATCGATGTATTGGCCTTGAGTATAGTGCAATACGATACGGGTTTACTTATCGATTTAGAATTCCTTAAAAAGATTAAAAAAAACTATCCTAATTTGATTCTCATTGGAGACGGGACCCAATTTCTTGGAGGACATCTTTTTCATTTTGATCGTTCTCCTTTTGATTTGGTAGTCGCGAGTGGCTACAAATGGCTCCTCGCAGGATTTGGAAATGGGGTGTTGATGGTTTCCTCTTTATTTTTAAAAAGTGCAGGGTGTAGCTTTGCGGAATTACATCAGCGTATTTTTAATGGCCATTTCAATATTCTGGCTGCTGCTAGTCTTCGATTTGCGATAGAATCTTTTCGTGCTCAGGGTTTCGAAAAACTACTGGATCAAAAAATAAAACTGTCAGAAAAAGTGAAAACACAACTCACAGACAAATTGTATATTGAACCATGGGTTGCTGAAAGAAAACAACACAGTAGTATTTTCATACTGAAAGGTGGAGCATCACTTTACGAAAAACTCCAAAAAAACAACATTCAATGTGCTCTTCGCGGAACAGGAGTGCGCGTTTCTTTCCATTATTACAATACTGAATCAGACTTGAACCATTTGATTTCAATACTTAAGAAAAGTTGAGCTAAACAGCTACAGCGCCTCGAATGAGAGGATGTGGGTCGTAATCTAGAAGTTCAAAATCCTCGTAAGTGAAGTCAAAAATAGAGTTCACTTTCGGGTTGAGTTTCATGGTAGATAAAGCTTTAGGAGTTCTAGTTAATTGCTCTTTGACTTGCTCTTCGTGATTCGAATATATATGCACATCTCCAAAGGTGTGTATGAATTCTCCTGCCTCAAGTCCACAAACTTGTGCTACCATAAGAGTAAGAAGTGCATAAGAAGCAATGTTGAAGGGAACTCCTAAGAAAACATCCGCACTGCGTTGATACAACTGGCAGGACAGCTTGCCGTTAGCAACATAAAATTGAAAAAAAGCATGACATGGAGGTAAGGCTGCTTTATTATTTGCTACATTTTCAGAAAAAGAAACTTTCGTGTCGGGAAGGACACTTGGATTCCAAGCAGAAACTATCATTCTTCTGGAATCTGGATTTGTTTTTAAACTGCGGATGACTTCTTCGATTTGATCAATTCCCTCACTATTCCAATTGCGCCATTGATGACCGTAAACAGGACCTAAATCTCCATTTTCATCTGCCCACTCATTCCAAATTCGAACTCCGTTTTCTTGTAAATAAGCAATATTGGTTTCTCCCTTTAAAAACCAGAGCAGCTCGTGAATGACGGATTTAACATGAATTTTTTTGGTGGTAACCAAAGGAAAGCCTTCAGAGAGATCAAATCGCATTTGATAACCAAAAATACTTTTTGTACCTGTTCCCGTTCGGTCTTCTTTTTTAATCCCTTTGCTTTGAACGTGCTTTAAGAGCTCTAGATATTGCTTCATAAATAGACTTTAAATCAAAATTAGAAGCATTTCTTTTATTTAGAACTGTTTACTGAAGAAGTTTATCAAAAAAAATTAACAATAGTATAATTAACTTTTTCTTTTGGACAATTCATCACGAACACGAGCAGCTTTTTCATAGCTTTCTTGATTGACCAATTTCGTTAAAAGTGCTTTCAATTCGGAAACAGTGTAGTTTTTAAGATCCCCTATTTCTTCATTTTTGTTGCTTTGCTCTGTCACAAAATTCTGAATCCAGTTGTCTTCAGATAATTTTTTTGCTTCCCCGGAGATTGCAGCCGTAAATCCTGCTTTTTTTAAGATTGAATCATAGGTGTATATTGGTGCGTTGTAGCGCAGTGCTAATGCGATAGCATCTGAAGTACGAGAGTCAATAATTTCTTCAATCTTATCGCGTTCACAGATCAGACTTGCGTAAAACACCCCATCTACTAGCTTGTGTATGATGACTTGTTTAACGTATATTTCGAAGCGCTCAGCGAAACTCTTAAAAAGATCATGGGTAAGAGGTCGGCTAGGTTTTACTTCCTGTTCCAAGGCAATTGCAATGGATTGAGCCTCAAATCCGCCGATGATTATTGGAAGTTTTCTGTCGCCTTCCTCTTCGCTTAATATAAGCGCATAGGCTCCGGTTTGGGTTTCACTGTAGGAGATTCCACGGACGGTCATCTGAATTAACTTCATTTTTAAAAATTTTATTGGACCCAATAGCTTTGAGACCAAATGTATTTACTAAAGGTTTAATACAAACGTAAGTATTCCTTGTTTATTGAGTAGAGATAATAGATAATTAATGATTAAATTTGCGCTCAAATGCAATTTAAACGATGAAAACCATTCAATTTAGAGAAGCAATAGCTCAGGCTATGAGTGAGGAGATGAGAAGAGATGAAACCATCTATTTAATGGGTGAAGAAGTAGCAGAATACAACGGCGCTTATAAAGCATCCAAAGGTATGTTAGACGAATTTGGCTCTAAGCGTGTCATTGATACCCCAATTTCAGAAGCTGGATTTTCAGGTATTGGTGTTGGGTCTACAATGACTGGAAACCGACCTATAATTGAATATATGACGTTTAATTTTGCGTTAGTAGGTATCGATCAGATTATTAACAACGCTGCAAAAATTAGACAAATGTCAGGCGGACAGTTCCCTTGTCCTATCGTATTTCGTGGTCCTACGGCCTCTGCAGGTCAGCTCGCAGCAACACATTCTCAAGCGTTTGAGAGCTGGTATGCTAACTGCCCTGGCCTCAAAGTAATTGTTCCTTCAAACCCTTATGATGCCAAAGGATTATTAAAGTCTGCGATCAGAGATAACGATCCAGTGATTTTTATGGAGTCAGAACAAATGTATGGGGATAAAGGGGAGGTTCCAGAAGGAGAGTATACTCTACCAATAGGTGTTGCTGATATAAAAAGACCAGGAAAAGACATCACCTTGGTCTCTTTCGGAAAAATTTTAAAAGAAGGGTTGATTGCCGCAGAGGAATTGTCAAAAGAAGGAATTGATGTTGAGGTAATCGATTTGCGCACCATTCGCCCCTTAGACTATCAAACTATTTTTGAGTCTGTGAAGAAAACTAACCGTTTGGTGATTTTAGAGGAATCATGGCCTTTTGGTAATATATCTACAGAAATCACCTATCAGGTACAAAACGAATTATTTGATTACTTAGACGCTCCCGTCGAAAAAATAAATACTGCAGACACCCCCGCGCCATATTCTCCAGTTTTACTAGAAGAATGGTTGCCCAATCACCAGGATGTGATTAAATCGGTTAAAAAAGTCATGTATCGTTAATGAAATTAAGCCTTAAATCCCTAGAAAAAGCTTGCTATTACCACTGGATTGCTCCAGTTTTATCAGGTTTTGTATTCTAGATTGTTTTACTATTTTTACGCACACTTTTCAAACAAAAAACTAAGATGGAATTATTCATACAATTACTACCCGCATTTGGAGTACTAGCATTACTCTTTGTTTTTATTAAAAACAATTGGGTATCTAAACAAGAAGTAGGAAATGATAAAATGGCACGAATTGCAAAAAATATTGCAGACGGTGCAATGTCATTTTTAAAAGCAGAATACAAAATATTATCAGTTTTTGTAGCTGCAGTAGCTGTCCTATTATTTTTCAAAGGGCAGTCAGAAGCTGGTTCAAACGGTATGGTAGCTGTATCCTTTATAGTAGGAGCTATTTGTTCTGCTCTTGCAGGATTCATCGGTATGAAAGTTGCTACTAAAGCGAATGTACGAACTACAAATGCTGCTAGAACTTCTCTAGGTAAAGCATTAGAAGTTGCTTTTGCTGGAGGAGCAGTAATGGGCTTGGGAGTAGTTGGTCTTGGTGTTTTAGGACTAAGTGGTCTTTTTGCAATATACAGTGGTCAAGGCTGGGAAATTACGGAAGTACTGAACGTACTTTCAGGATTTTCATTAGGAGCCTCGTCTATAGCTTTGTTCGCACGTGTAGGTGGAGGTATTTATACCAAAGCCGCAGACGTAGGAGCAGACCTGGTAGGGAAAGTTGAAGCAGGAATTCCCGAAGACCACCCTTTAAATCCAGCAACGATAGCTGATAATGTAGGAGATAATGTAGGAGATGTAGCCGGAATGGGTGCTGACCTTTTTGAGTCCTATGTAGGTTCAATCATAGGGACAATGGTTTTAGGCGCGTTGATAGTAACTCCTGATTTTGACGGATTGGGGGCAGTGTATTTGCCACTAGCTTTAGCTGCTGTAGGTATTGTGATGTCTATCATTGGAACGTTTTTTGTTCGAGTAAAAGAGGGAGGTTCTCCCCACAAAGCATTAAACTTAGGAGAGTTTGGTTCAGCAGGATTGATGTTGGTAGCCTCCTATTTTTTAATTCAAGCTTTTATTCCAGAATCAGTTGAAGGATTGCCTTCTGGAGCTCTTGGAGTCTTTTTTGCCACAATTGCAGGTTTGATTGCTGGATTGGCTGTTGGAAAAGTAACGGAATACTACACAGGTACAGGTACTAAACCTGTAAAATCAATTGTAGAGCAGTCTGAAACAGGTGCTGCAACAAATATTATTTCTGGTTTAGGAGTGGGGATGATGTCCACTGCAATCCCCATTATTCTAATTGCTGGAGCTATACTAGTTTCTCATTATTTTGCAGGACTCTACGGAATTGCGATTGCCGCTGTGGGTATGTTGGCGAATACAGGTATTCAATTAGCTGTAGATGCTTATGGACCTATTTCTGACAATGCTGGGGGAATTGCTGAAATGGCAGAACTTGATCCCGAAGTAAGAGAGCGTACAGACAAATTAGATGCTGTAGGAAATACTACTGCTGCAATTGGAAAAGGATTTGCAATTGCTTCTGCTGCTTTGACAGCTTTGGCATTGTTTGCAGCTTACATGAAAACAGCAAATATTCCTGCTATTGATGTTGCACAGCCCAAAATCATGGCTGGACTTTTGGTAGGAGGTATGTTGCCTTTTGTTTTTTCTGCATTGTCTATGAATGCAGTTGGTAGAGCTGCGATGGCAATGATTGAAGAGGTAAGAAGACAGTTTAGAGACATTCCTGCATTGAAAGCTGCTTTGGAAGTCATGCGAAAAAACAATTCAGACATGTCTAAAGCTTCTGCTGCAGACCGCAAGATATTTGACGCTGCTGATGGAGTAGCAGAATACGATAAGTGTGTAGCAATCTCTACTAAAGCTTCTATTAAAGAAATGGTCTTACCAGGGGTACTAGCAATAGTGGTTCCTGTGGGAGTAGGATTTTTTGGTGGAGCTGAAATGCTAGGAGGACTTCTTGCTGGTGTTACTACATGTGGGGTCTTGATGGCTATTTTCCAGTCGAATGCGGGTGGTGCCTGGGATAACGCCAAAAAAATGATAGAAGAACAAGGAAGAAAGGGAACAGATGCTCATAAAGCTGCTGTAGTTGGTGATACTGTGGGTGATCCTTTTAAAGATACTTCAGGACCTTCATTGAACATCTTACTCAAATTAATGTCTGTAGTTGCATTGGTTATTGCACCGAGTATAGCAATGAATCAAGACGCTGTTGCAGCCTATGTAGAAGCGCAAAATAAGTCAAACACCATCGAGGTGGTTGTTACTGACACAAAGGCTACAGAGGATGAGGAATACACAGTAAATGTAACTTCAGATTCTGAAAAAGAAATGGTTGTTGAAGTTACTATTAAAGAAGAAAAAGACGAAAAAGAGTAACAGAGTTTGAGTTATTTAAAAAAAAGAGGTTGAATCTCAACCTCTTTTTTTTGTCTCCTTAAGCCTGGAGCATTTAGAGTTGAATTTTCAAAAAACAGCATCTATTTTTCCTATGATGTGTTTTAAATCGTCTTCATTTTCAACAAAGTCCATATTATCAACATCGATAATTACAATTTTTCCCTTGTCATAAGTCGAGGTCCATGCTTCATATCGTTCGTTGAGACGGCTTAAATAATCAATGCTGATCGAAGTTTCATAATCCCGTCCTCTTTTATGAATTTTATTAACCAGATTAGGAATGCTACTGCGTAAATAAATAAGTAAATCAGGTCCTTTAATCAAAGACTCCATCAACTCAAAAAGCTCTTGATAATTTTTAAAATCTCTTAGGTTCATCAAACCCATAGCTTTTAAGTTTGGAGCAAAAATATGTGCATCCTCGTAAATTGTTCGATCTTGAATGATGGTTTTAGGATTGTTTTTTATCGCTAATAATTGTTGAAAGCGGCTTTTTAGAAAGTAAATTTGAAGATTGAATGACCAACGTTCCATGTGGTTGTAAAAATCATCTAGGTAAGGATTGTCAATAACATCTTCAAAATGTGCCTCCCAGTTGTAGTGTTTTGCCAAAAGTTCAGTGAGGCTTGTTTTTCCTGCCCCAATGTTTCCAGCGATAGCAATATGCATAGTGCTTTAATGTTTGTTTATGGAACTGCAAAGTAGTTTCTTTTTTTAAAGAATAAAAGCGGTAGAGCTGAAAAAGTATCCTTTTGTATTCGAGATTATTTTTACTTGAAAAAAAAATAAATAAGTGTCAATAAAAAAAAAGCTGTATTTTTGTCCCTCGAACGAGGAAGGATTTGACTGATTGCAAACCTCGAAAAAAAAATGCTAAAGCAGTGTTGCTTTTCAAAACGCACCGTTTGAATCCTTCCCTAAAGCAACTAAAATGGCATACTTTTTTACCTCAGAATCTGTAAGTGAAGGACACCCAGATAAAATTTCAGATCAAATCAGCGACGCCTTACTCGATCATTTTTTAGCTTTTGATCCCGAGAGTAAGGTGGCTTGTGAAACCCTTGTAACTACTGGTCAAGTAATCCTTGCTGGCGAAGTCAAAAGCGCTACCTACCTAGATGTGCAAACTATTGCAAGAGAAACAATTAACAAAATTGGCTATACCAAAGGCGCCTATCAATTTAGCGGAGATTCTTGCGGAGTAGTATCACTTATTCACGAACAATCACAAGACATTAACCGCGGCGTAGATCGTGAAGAAAAAGAAGCTCAAGGAGCTGGAGATCAGGGAATTATGTTCGGATACGCCACAAATGAAACAGAATCTTTAATTCCTTTAGCTCTTGACTTGTCTCATAAGATTTTGATCGAACTGGCAGCATTGAGGAGAGAAAATAAAGAAATCACCTACTTACGCCCCGATTCTAAATCACAAGTTACTATTGAGTATGACGACAATAACAAACCCATACGTATTGATACAATTGTTGTTTCCACACAACACGATGATTTTGACACTGATGAAAAAGCGATGTTGGAACAAATTAAATCGGATGTGATACAGGTGCTTATTCCTCGAGTGGTTGACCAGTGTCCTCCAGAAATCCAAAAGTTATTTGGCAAGGACATAACCTATCATGTCAATCCTACAGGAAAGTTTGTCATTGGAGGACCGCACGGAGATACAGGCCTTACAGGTAGAAAAATTATAGTGGACACCTACGGCGGAAAAGGAGGTCACGGTGGAGGAGCCTTTAGTGGAAAAGACCCTAGTAAAGTAGATCGAAGTGCAGCTTATGCGGCACGACACATGGCTAAAAATCTAGTGGCTGCTGGAGTGGCAGACGAAATCCTTGTACAGTTGAGTTACGCCATTGGCGTGGTTGAACCAACTTCAATTTATATCAATACTTATGGTACTTCTAAAGTAAACCTCACCGATGCAGAAATAGCTATAAAGGCAGCAACTTTGTTTGACATGCGACCCTACGCGATTGAGCAACGACTCAAATTGAGAAATCCGATGTACCTAGAAACAGCTTCTTATGGACATATGGGGCGTCAGCCTCTGACAATTACTAAAACGTTTGAATCTCCTTACAACGGAAAAGTATCGAAGGAAGTAGAGCTTTTCACTTGGGAAAAATTAGATTATTTACAATCCATAAAAAAAGAATTTCAATTATGAGTACACAACTCGCAACACAAGCATTACATGCAGGGCATGATGCAAAAAAAACTCAGGGAACACAAGCAGTTCCTATTTATCAAACAACCTCTTATGTGTTTAATAATTCAGATCACGCTGCTAATTTGTTTTCACTAGCAGAGTCTGGCTTTATTTATACAAGGCTCAACAATCCAACCAATGATGTATTGGAGCAACGTTTGGCAGCCCTTGAAGGTGGAGTGGCTGCGGTGGCTACAGCTTCTGGAACAGCAGCCATTGCTACCAGCCTGATGACCATCCTAAGAACAGGAGATCATATAGTTGCCTCCAATAGTTTGTATGGTGGTACCTACAATCTCCTGGCAAATACTCTTCCTCGATTTGGCATTACTTCGACTTTTGTCAATCCAGACGATCCCACTGAATTTTCAAAAGCAGTTCAATCCAACACCCGAGCATTTTTTGCAGAATCTCTAGGAAATCCTAAGTTGGACGTACTGGATCTCAAAGCAATTGCAGCTGCAGCGAAAAGCGCTAAAGTCCCTTTTATTGTAGACAATACCGTAGCTTCACCTGCCTTGTTAAACCCGATTGAACACGGTGCCAATATTGTAATACACTCCTTAACTAAATACCTTACAGGAAATGGAACTACCCTAGGGGGTGTGATCATAGATGCAGGTACCTTTGATTGGGGTAATGGAAATTTTCCTGAATTCACTGAACCCAATCCTAGTTACCACGGGCTGAATTATCACGAGGCACTAGGAAATCTTGCGTTTATTGCCAAAGTACGCATCGAGGGCTTACGAGATTTGGGGAGCGCCCCCAGTCCTTTTAATAGTTTTCAAACCATACAAGGTGTTGAAACGCTCGATATACGAATGAAAAAACATTCAGAAAATGCATTGAAATTAGCGGCATGGCTGTCAACCCGAGATGAGGTGGCCTGGGTGAATTATCCCGGTCTTAAAACTTCAAAATACAATGCCTTGGCTCAGCAATACCTCCCAAAAGGACAAAGTGGGATCGTGACTTTTGGATTGAAAAAAGGGTATGAGGCTGCTAAAAAAGTAGCGGATACAACGCAGTTATTTTCCCTATTGGCGAATATTGGAGATACCAAGTCCTTGATTATACATCCTGCAAGTACTACCCATCAACAGTTGGATGAAGCAGCTCAAAAAACTACGGGAGTAACTCAAGATTTGATCCGGCTTTCTGTTGGATTAGAAGACATCAATGACCTTATGAATGATTTGGAGTCTGCCTTTGGACAGATTTAGGACCTATGTCAATGATCAAAACGATTTCAATATCCAATTTTAAAACACATTCAGGTGTTGTTTTCCCTAATTTCGATTTGCATTATCAGCATTTTGGTCGGGAAATAGGAACTGCACCTGTTGTGTTGGTGAATCATTCACTCACCGGTGACGCTCAACTCACAGGAAAGGGTGGATGGTGGAATGAAATCATTGGTCCTGACAAAACGATTGACACAGCGACATACACTGTTTTAGGTTTTAATATACCTGGCAATGGAACTTTAGAGCAGACTTTTTCAAATCCTGAAGTCTTTCATGCAGGGGATATTGCTTCTTTATTTTTATTAGGTCTAGAGACTTTGGGAATTGAAAAATTGTATGCTTTAATAGGAGGTTCAATAGGAGGAGGTATTGCTTGGGAAATGATCGCCTTGGCACCCAACATAACAAAATATTTGATTCCTGTTGCAGCAGATTGGAAAGCAAACGATTGGATTATTGCGAATACCTTTCTGCAGAAACGTATTTTACAAAATTCAAAGCAACCTCTTGAAGATGCACGAATTCATGCCATGTTAACCTACCGTACTCCCCAATCTTTCGATTTTCGTTTTGGTAGAACAACAAATCAAGAAATGGGGATGTACAATATCGAAAGTTGGCTACTTTACCACGGCGATAAGCTAGCAAAACGTTTTAAGTTTGAGTCCTATCTAATGATGAACCACCTCTTGTCAACAATTAATATCGAAAGATCTGGGTATAGTGTAGAAGAAATCATAAAAAACATCACTGCGGAAATTCACTTGATAGCGATTGATAGCGACTTGTTTTTTACTCCTACAGAAGACAAAAAAACAATGGAGAGGTGTAAACCTTTTAAAAAAGAACTCTACTATCACGAACTGAGTTCGCTACACGGACATGATGCCTTTCTTATTGAAAATGAAGCAATGGCTCAAATTTTATCTAAACTTTTCTAAAACATAGACCTTATGAATGTATCACTAGAACGAATAAACGACGATTATCTTTTTGAAGTTACCAATGCCAACGGAATGAGTATAAGGTTGGATAATAAATCAAAGACAACTGGAGAGGTTCAGGGGGTGAGCCCTATGGAGTTACTTCTTATGGGTATTGCGGGATGTAGTAGTATCGATATCGTAGCGATACTCAATAAACAAAAAATTAATCCAAAGGTGTTGAAGATGGAGGTACAGGGGCATCGTCATGAAAATGAAGTACCTGCCTTGTTTTATCAAATTGATCTTCGCATTTATCTAGAAGGCGATTTTTCTCCTGAAAAGGCAAAGCGAGCGGCACAACTTTCATTTGATAAATACTGCTCGGTTTCCAAAACTTTAGAGCATACAGCTAAAATTAACCATCAAGTCTTTCTAAATGGAGTAGAGGTATGAAAACTAAATTTGAAACCAAAGCCATTCGCACACAAATGGAGCGCTCTTCTTTCCAGGAGCACTCCACACCTTTGCACTTGACTTCAAGTTTTGTATTTGAAGATGCAGAAGATATGCGTGCTTCTTTTACAGAAGAAAAACAACGCAACATCTACAGTAGGTTTTCTAATCCAAATACTTCTGAATTCATTCAAAAAGTCTGTGAAATGGAGGGAGCAGAGGATGGAGTAGCCTTTGCCAGTGGCATGGGGGCCGTGTTTGGTACTTTTGCAACTTTTTTAGAAGCTGGAGACCATGTGCTTTCTGCTCGGGCCATTTTTGGTTCTACCCACACCTTATTTACAAACTATTTTCCAAAATGGAATATTCAAACCACCTATTTTGATACAGACCAATTGGATGCTGTAGAAACTGCAATACAGAAAAACACCAAATGTATCTACGTAGAGTCTCCCACTAACCCAGGAGTAGAAGTGATCGACTTAGAAAAACTGGGTAGAATAGCAAAAAAACACAAGTTACTTTTTATTGTTGATAACTGCTTTGCCACACCTTATCTTCAAAATCCTATTGATTTTGGTGCAGATTTGGTAATCCATTCCGCTACAAAACTTATGGATGGACAAGGACGTGTGTTGGGAGGAATTACTGTAGGCAAAAAAGATCTTATCCGGCAGCTGTATCTTTTTGCAAGAAATACAGGAGCATCTCTGTCTCCCTTCAACGCTTGGATTTTATCTAAAAGCTTGGAGACCTTGGCAGTAAGAGTAGACCGTCATTGTGAAAGCGCTCTAGAGTTAGCAAAAAGACTAGAAGCACATCCAGAGATCAAATGGGTAAAATATCCCTTTCTACCCTCACACCCACAACACGAACTTGCAAAAAAACAAATGAAACAAGGAGGGTCGATAGCCTCTTTTGAATTGAAGGGAGGGTTAAAAGCAGGAAAAACTTTTATTGATGCTATTCAACTGTGTTCTCGCTCAGCCAATTTAGGGGATTCGAGAACGATTGTAACCCATCCTGCTTCAACAACACACAGTAAACTTTCCAAAGAGGCTCAGTTAGCCGTTGGGATTACAGGAGGGATGATTCGTTTATCAGTTGGATTAGAACACGTTGAAGATCTTTGGGAAGATATTCAAAACGCCTTAAAAAAATAAAATGAGTATCACAAAAGACCTCAAAGAGCGGATATTGATTTTGGACGGTGCTATGGGTACCATGATTCAAAATTTTCAACTAGAAGAAAACGATTTTAGAGGCTCGCGCTTTAAAGATCATCCTTGCTCCTTGAAGGGTAATAATGACCTGCTCTCTCTTACCCAACCTGAAATCATCAAGAAAATTCACATGACTTATTTAGAAGCAGGTGCAGATCTTATTGAAACCAATACATTTTCTTCAACTTCAATAGGTATGGCTGATTATCAAATGGAGGACTTGGCCTATGAATTAAATTACGAGAGTGCAAAAATTGCCAAAGAAGTAGCAGATGAGTTTACTGCCAAAACACCCCATCAAAAACGTTATGTTGCAGGCTCTATAGGTCCAACCAACAAAACAGCTAGTATGTCCCCAGATGTCAATGACCCAGGCTACAGGGCAGTTACTTTTGATGAGCTCGTTAAGGCATATCGAGAACAGGTCCTTGGATTGATAGCTGGAGGTGCGGATGTCCTTTTAATAGAAACTATTTTTGACACACTCAATGCCAAGGCGGCCCTTCTTGCAACAGAGGAGGTTCGCATAGAAAAACAAATCGATATCCCCATAATGATAAGTGGAACCATTACAGATGCTAGCGGGAGAACACTTTCAGGGCAGACGGTTGAGGCCTTTCGGATTTCATTGAGCCACATCCCGGTCTTGAGTTTAGGATTCAACTGCGCACTAGGGGCAGATCAACTATTGCCCTATGTCAAGCGGCTTTCTGAACAAAGTGAGGCTTTTATTTCAGCTCATCCCAATGCAGGTCTTCCCAATGCATTTGGTGCTTATGATCAGTCTCCAGAAGAAATGCAAGAACTCATAGAGGAGTATTTAAAGCAAAATGTAGTTAACATTATTGGTGGGTGTTGCGGGACTACTCCTGAACACATTCGTTTGATAGCAGAAGTGGCAAAAAAATACCCTCCACGGATTCCTAAAGTTCTTGAATATGAGTAAGAAAAAACCTTTATTCCTATCAGGTCTGGAACCACTAGTCATTACTGAAGATACGAACTTCGTCAATGTTGGCGAACGTACCAATGTAACAGGGTCAAGAAAATTCCTGCGGTTAATTGAAAATCAGAATTACGATGAAGCAATAGAAATAGCTCGGGAACAAGTAATTGGTGGTGCTCAAATCATCGACGTCAATATGGATGAAGGAATGATTGATGGAGTAAAAGCCATGACTACCTTCTTGAATCTTATCGCCGCTGAGCCCGATATTGCTCGTGTTCCTGTTATGATAGATAGTTCCAAGTGGGAAATTATTGAAGCTGGATTGAAAGTGGTTCAAGGGAAGGGAATAGTAAATTCAATCAGTCTTAAAGAAGGGGAAGAAAATTTTATTTCTCAGGCTCAAACCATAAAGAAATACGGAGCCGCAGTAATTGTCATGGCCTTTGATGAAAAGGGTCAGGCAGATACTTTAGACCGCCGTATTACTATTTGTGAACGGTCCTATACTATTTTGGTAAATCAAGTGAAGTTCCCACCCGAGGATATCATCTTTGATCCCAATATTTTTCCTGTTGCCACAGGTATGGAAGAGCATAAAAAAAATGCTTTAGATTTTTTTAAAGCGACAAAATGGATCCGTGAAAATTTGCCCCACGCCAGTGTGAGTGGGGGTGTAAGCAATGTTTCTTTTTCTTTTCGCGGGAACAATACTGTTCGTGAAGCTATGCATGCCTCCTTTCTCTATCACGCAATTCAACACGGTATGAATATGGGTATTGTTAACCCATCCCTTCTCGAAGTGTACGATGAGGTCCCAAAAGAATTGATGGAGTATGTGGAGGACGTTTTATTGGACCGTAGACCAGATGCCACAGAACGACTGTTAGAATATGCTGAGGACATAGTAGTGCAAACGAATAAAAGTGATAAAAAAGAAAAGGACAGCTGGAGGAAGGAAGCGCTACATGCACGAATTACACATGCACTTGTTAAAGGGATAGACACCTATATTGAGCAAGACGCTGAAGAAGCCCGACTACAAGCAGATCAACCTATTGAGGTCATAGAAGGACCTTTGATGGATGGAATGAACGTTGTAGGTGATTTGTTTGGTGAGGGAAAAATGTTTTTACCTCAAGTTGTAAAATCAGCGCGTGTAATGAAGAAGGCTGTAGCTTATTTACAGCCTTTCATAGAGGCGCAAAAAACTAAAACATCACAGCATGCAGGTAAAATTTTAATGGCTACGGTCAAAGGAGATGTGCACGACATAGGAAAAAATATCGTGAGTGTTGTCCTTGCCTGTAATAACTATGAAATCATAGACCTAGGTGTTATGGTGCCTCCAGAAGTAATTATCCAACGTGCAGTAGAGGAACAGGTGGACGTTATAGGTCTCTCCGGTCTGATTACCCCCTCTCTTGATGAGATGGTGTACTTGGCAAAAGAACTGGATCGACAAAATATTTCTATACCACTTTTGATTGGTGGAGCAACAACTTCCAAAGCTCATACAGCTGTAAAAATAGCACCTCAATCCAAAGCGGCTGTTATCCATGTAAATGATGCGTCACGTGCTGTTGGGGTGGTTAGTAATCTGCTACAGAAAGATCACAGTAAAGCATACATAAAAAAAATACGAGACGAATATGAGCTACTTAAAACCCGGTTTTTAGAGCGAAGTTCGGAGAAGTCTTACCTCAGTTTGGAGGAGGCCCAAAACAATGCATTTCAGATTAATTGGGAACAGTTTGACCCTCAAGTCCCCAATCAGTTGGGTGTTCATACGATAGCTCATCAACCTCTTAAGGAACTAGTGCCTTATATCGATTGGAGTCCTTTTTTCCGCTCTTGGGACTTACACGGGAGCTATCCAGCAATACTAGAAGATCAAGTAGTAGGAGAACAGGCACGTTCCCTTTTTAAGGATGCTCAGGAGATGTTGGCTAAGCTGATTTCTGAAAAATGGTTGACCGCCAAGGCGCGTTTTGGACTTTTCCCAGCTAATGCAGTTGGAGATGATATTGAAGTTTACGACTCACAGACCCCACAAAAAGTACGTGCACGTTGGATTACCCTTAGGCAGCAACTCAAAAAACGCAGCGGCCAACCCAATTTGGCTTTAGCAGATTTTATAGCCCCAAAAGATAGTGGGAAAACAGACTATATGGGTGCCTTTTGTGTGACTACAGGCTTTGGAACAGAGGAAAAAGCAAAGGCTTTTGAAGCAGCAAACGACGACTATAACGCTATCATGATTAAAGCATTGGCAGATCGTTTGGCAGAGGCTTATGCAGAATATTTACATCAACAAGTACGTAAGCACTATTGGGGATATGCCTCCAGAGAGGAGTTATCAAATGAAGAATTGATTCGAGAGAGTTACAAAGGGATACGCCCTGCACCGGGCTATCCAGCTTGTCCTGATCATTTAGAGAAAAGCACACTGTGGAACCTCCTAGAGGTGGAAGAAACCATAGGAGTAAAACTGACAGAAAGTTTGGCTATGTGGCCCGCTTCTTCCGTATCTGGCTATTACTTTGCACACCCCGAGGCATACTATTTTGGATTGGGAAAAATTAAAACAGACCAACTAAAATCATATAGCACACGCAGGGGAATTTCCCTAGAAGAAGCCAGAAAATGGTTGAATCCCAATCTTGCTGAATAATAAGACAATAGAAATTACTAGCCAATGAAAGTAACAGAACACATTGCCCAAGCAAAAAATCAAACGCAGTTTACCTTTGAGATTTTACCTCCCCTAAAAGGACAAAATATCCACACCCTGTTTGATGCTATAGATGAATTGATGGAATTTAAACCGCCTTTCATTGACGTAACATACCATAGGGAAGAACATATTTATAAACAAGTGGGCAACGGTTTACTTGAAAAGAAAGTCATAAGAAAGCGTCCTGGGACGGTAGGAATTTGTGCTGCTCTTCAAAGTAAGTACCAGATAGATGCAGTTCCTCATATCCTCTGTGGGGGGTTTAGTAAAGAGGATACAGAAAATTTTTTAATCGATCTGGACTTTTTGGGTATTGACAATCTTGTAGCACTACGTGGAGATGCAGTAAAGACAGAGACCTATTTTACTCCAACAGAAGATGGACACCGTTACGCAAACGAATTAGTAGAACAAATAACTGCCTTAAACCAAGGTATTTATTTGGATGAAGAATTGTTAAATTCTCATGCTACTGATTTTTGTATTGGGGTTTCAGGCTATCCTGAAAAGCATATGGAAGCACCCAGTTTGAAGAGTGATTTACACTTTTTAAAGAAAAAAATTGAAGCTGGTGCAAATTATGTTGTTACCCAAATGTTTTTTGACAATCAGAAGTTTTTTGAATTTGTAGACAAAGCACGTGAGGAGGGAATAGATGTCCCTATCATCCCTGGTCTTAAGCCTCTTTCCACACAAAAACAACTCAACATGATTCCCCATCGCTTTCATGTCGATCTTCCAGAGGCTTTGATAAAAGAAGTGCTTCGATCTAAAGACAATGAAGCTGTGCGTCAGGTAGGGGTAGAATGGTGTATCGAACAAAGTAAAGAGCTGAAAGCTGCAGGCGTTCCCTTTTTGCATTACTATTCTATGGGAAAATCAGACAATATCAAGGCGATTGCAAAAGAAGTTTTTTAGGCTGTTAAACTTGTAAACAGTTGTTCTAAACTTTCATTTTTAAGTTGAAGTTTAAGAATTTTCAACCCATTATCATGGGCAAAATCAAAGATTGCAGGGCGTAGGTCTTGTTTGCCAGTTACATGGATTTCGTAGTCAAAGTCATGGGTGTTTTTCACTTTGGAAACTCCGACAATTCTATTTAAGGCTTCCGTTTCTATACGGAAGTCAAAACTCACTTCAATGATTTGATTTTGATCTTTTCTCAAAATTTCCAAATTTTCATCCAGCACTATTCTTCCCTTGTTGATGATCAATACCCGATCACAAAGTGCATCGATCTCTTGGAGGATGTGGGTAGAAAGAAGTACAGTTTTATCTTTTCCCAGCTCGCGAATGAGTTTTCGAATTTCAACCAGTTGATTGGGATCCAGCCCTGTAGTGGGCTCGTCCAGGATGATGAATTTGGGATTGTGAATGAGGGCTGCGGCAAGGCCCACTCGTTGTTTATACCCTTTTGAAAGGATTTCAATTTTTTTGTTTTGATATTCTAACAGACCAGTTTGTTTTAAGAGTTCTTCTACTGGAGGGTTTTGAAGTCGATACAATCCGCTGACGTAGAGGAGGTATTCTTTAACATACATTTCTGGGTAAAGCGGATTGTTTTCCGTCAAATAACCTATTTCTTTTTGTATCTCTAAGCGTTCTTTTTTCAGGTCTTTGTCAAAAAAAGTTCCTTTACCGTCCCATTCTCTGTAAAAACCTGTCAGGATTTTCATCAAGGTTGATTTTCCTGCACCATTGGGACCTAAAAGACCCACAACCTCACCTTTTTTTAGGGTAAAGGAAATGTCTTTTAACGCCTGAACAGCTCCAAAGCTTTTAGAAATATTTTCTATGAAAAGACTCATAAATTTTTAGTTAAAGATACGTCATTCTAAAGAGTCCTTTTTTTGTTTTTTGTCCAGCTGCTTTCTAATATTACTGTGATCAAAATCAACACTCCACCAATGATGCTTTTAAAGTCTGGAATTTCAGAAAGAAAAAGGACGCCCAATAAAACACCAAACAAGGGCTGGATACTACTCATAATGCTAGCTGTACTGATACTAAAATGAGAAAAACTACTAAGAAAAAGCGTATGACCCACGGCAGTTGTTAAAGCACCTAGAAGAAATAAATAGGGCCATTGGGTACTGAGAGATACTTCAGGATATATCCAGTGAACAGGGAGTAGGAGTAGTGTAATTACTCCTAATTGGTAAACCATTTGAATCGATCCATTACTCATGCTATGGTGCTTTTTTAAAATCAGGTTCCTTAGCGAATAGGCAACTGCTGAAAACAACCCGATGAATACTCCTTGCGTTGAGGTGTTATTTAGATCAAAGGAGGGGACTAAAAAATAGATACCAATTAAGATTAGTGCCCCCAGAAATAAATGTCTTTTTTGAAGTTGTACTTTCATGAAAAAGGGTTCCAAAAAAACTGTAATGATGGGATAAGTAAAAAGTGAGAGCATTCCAATAGCGACATTACTCCACTGTAGGGCATAGAAATAAGTAATCCAGTGTAAGGCCATAAAAAAACCACTCCACACTACCGCACTTCCATATTTTTTCCATTCGATTTTAAAGGTCATCTTTTTGCTTTTTGCGTAAAAAACCAATAAGACCAGTGCAATTGCTGATCGAAACCATATGGATACTGCAGGCGGGAGAGCAATGTATCGCCCTAGAACTCCAGAGGTGCTGACAAACAACATCCCCAAGTTGAGCATGAGGACGTAATAGAGGTGTGGGTTTTTAGATTTTTTAAATATCATTTAGTAGATGAAGTAACGAATAAGATGAATGGTCAATAAACCCCAAAATGTTCCCGTAGCCATACTCAATACCGCTAAAATAATAGCATGAGGCATCCACTCCTTTTTATACGCTGCCGTTACCGCAGGAGCAGTAGCAATTCCTCCCACATTGGCCATACTCGCTATGGGTACCCAAGCCGTATTTACACGAAGTATTTTCGCGATAAACAACATGAAAATAAAATGACTTGCCAGCCAAAAAACAAGAAAAGTAAGAAAGGCAGGATCAAAACGAATCAAACTGAATTTGAGTTTTAGACCCAATATGGCCATTACAATTAATATCAAAATACTTCCAATTTTCAGTACAAAGTGCCCGTTCCAGGTTTTTATAAAAAAACCTAGCCCCAGTCCTACGAGAGACAATACCACAATTTTGCCTACAAAAGAATCCATAGTGATATGAACGAAAAAAACCACTCCTAGCAAAAGGAGTAAACTCAAAATAGGATGTATTTTTTTGCCTGATGAAAAAGAGAAGTTTTCGGGTGGAGAAAGGGCATTAATTTTAAGAAGTTTATTCAGAGCATCACTTTTTTTAATGCTTTGAAACATTCCAATGGTCCATATATTTACCAGGATATTATCCAGTATCAAAACGGTTAAAAACAGAGCTTCAGAACAAGCGACCACCTCTTTAAGAACAAGCTGACTGGTGCTTCCTCCAATCCAGCTTCCCACCACAGGGGGGATCGCCTTCCATACTTCTTGACCAATAAAAAGATCTTTGACTAATGAGCTGTCCTGAAAAAAGAAAAGGATACAAACAGGAAATAAGGCAATCCAAAAGGAACCGGACAGAAATACAACGATGGGTTTCCAGCCCACAGCTCTCAATTGGGTTAAAGACAAGCTACTCATCACTGCTAATACCGCTAAGGGAATGATAAGTGTTTTACTCCAATCATGTAAAGGGTCTTCACTAAAGTCCCGATTGAATAGATAGCTGACTAAGGCAGGAATCAGATATGCCAACAATATGGAAGGAATCCAATTGAAGAGTTTTTTGATCCATGGGTGCTGTAACCGTTCAAAAAAAACGATAAGTACTAACGTACTTAGAGTTATTAATCCAGACGCTACCATTGAGTCTCAATTTTAAATCACACTCAATATAGTTAATGTTAATGGATTGGCAGTATGAAACAATTCGGTAAACATATGGTTATGCAAAAATGAATTTGTGCTTTTTAATTTGAAAAAAAAAGGATAAAAATTTGTTTTTGAAGAAAGCAATAGTACTTTTGTTGGGATTTAAACAAAATGAGAACTACTTTCTTTTATTACAACAGTTTTTACTACTTCTATTCTAGAGATAGCAGGACTTTGTAGTATTGGAATAACAATATAAAAATGTAAAAGTCCTGAGATAATCGGGACTTTTTTTTTGATAACGATGGAATCAAAAATTAAAGTAGCAATACAAGGAAAACTAGGTTCCTTTCATCACATCGTCGCAGAGCGCTATTTTTCTGAAAGGCTATCTCTAGTCCCCTGTGATACATTTGATGCAACTGTTTCTACTTTGGTAAAAGGTGAGGCCGATCAGGCTGTATTGGCTATAGAAAATTCAATAGCGGGATCCATAATTCCCAACTATGCTCTCATTGATCGGAACGACTTACAAATAATTGGCGAGTATGGATTGAGTATTCACCACAATTTTATGGTGCTTCCAGGACAAACTGTGGAAGAGATTAAAGAGGTGCATTCACATCCCATGGCTTTATTGCAGTGTAAAGATTTTTTTAACCAACACCCTCACATTCGTTTGGTAGAAGCAGAAGATACTGCTGAAGAAGCCCAAAGAATTTCAGAACAGCAGCTCAAAGGAATTGGTGCTATTGCCAGTAAAGAGGCAGCAGCACGCTACGGACTCAGCGTCCTGGCAGCCTCAATCCAGACTATTAAAAACAACGTAACACGATTTGTGATCGTACAGAAAAAAGGAGCTTTGGTTCCCCAGGCTCAGATCAATAAAGCAGCTTTGAAATTTACCTTAGACCACCAAAGAGGAAGTTTGGCTGCGGTACTCAATGTAATGAGTGACTGTCAACTTAATTTGACAAAAATCCAATCGCTTCCTGTAATTGAAACTCCAGGGAAGTATGCTTTTTTTGTAGATGTTACTTTTGAAGATTTTGCACATTACGACAAGGCGAGAAAAGTGATAGCAATTATGGCTTCAAAATTTAAAATATTAGGCGAATACGCACAACACCAAAGAGGATGATTACAGCAAATCGATTAGAGCATGTAAAGGAATATTACTTCTCTCAAAAATTAAGAGAAGTAGCTGCTATGGTCCAATCTGGAAAACCCGTCATCAATATGGGTATTGGTAGCCCTGACTTGGATCCACACCCAGCCGTGATCAAAGCGCTCTCCGAGGCAATGAGCCATCCGAAGGCACATATGTATCAGAGCTATCAAGGTTTACCAGAATTAAGACATGCCATCGCTTCTTTTTATGAAACATATTATCAAGTGGGTTTAGACAGTACTTCTCAGGTGCTCCCCTTAATGGGTTCAAAAGAAGGAATCATGCATCTTTCTATGGCGCTTCTCAACCCAGGAGATGAAGTCTTGATACCCAATCCAGGGTATCCTACTTACACTTCTGTGACCCATTTGATGGAAGCCAAGCCTGTATTTTACGACCTTAAGGAAACCAATAACTGGCAGCCTGATTTTGATGTTTTGGAAGCTATGGACACATCCAATGTAAAACTTATGTGGATCAATTATCCTCATATGCCTACAGGAGTAGATGCTACAATTACTACCTTCGATCGACTGGTTTCCTGGGCAAAACAACGCAATATTCTATTGGTAAATGACAATCCTTACAGTTTTGTTTTAACGAAAAAGCCTCAAAGCCTTTTAGCACGACCCGATGCAATTAAAGTAGCTGTAGAGCTCAATTCCCTTAGTAAATCATTTAATATGGCTGGTTGGAGAGTAGGGATGCTTTGTGGAAATGCAGCTGTAATTCAAGCGGTTTTAAAAGTAAAAAGTAATATGGATTCCGGTATGTTTTACGGTATTCAAAAAGGAGCTATCGCCGCCTTAAAAATGACTCCAGATTGGTTTGAAAATCTCAATGGAATCTATAAAAAAAGAAGAGCGTTAATGGAACAATTGGTCACACTGCTAGGGGCGCATCTTCAACCTGGAGGTGTCGGACTTTTTTTATGGGCCCGATTGCCTGAAGGAGCCTCCGATGAAAAAGCTTTTGTCGACAAACTGCTTCATGAAAAAAATCTATTCATAACTCCTGGTTCCATTTTTGGAAGTCAAGGTTCAGGGTACATCCGTTTTTCTCTATGTGTTCCTGAAAAAACAATAGAGGAAGCAATTAAACGTATGCAGTCATGAATATAGGTATTATTGGTTTGGGTTTGATTGGGGGGTCTTTTGCTTTAGCTGCACGAAAACATATTTCTGGGTGTGTTCTTTTCGGAGAGGACATCAATGAGCAGCATCAAAAGCAGGCGTTAAGCCTTAACTTAATCGATCAAGAATTAACCTCTTCCAATTACGCTGAAATGGACGTAATCATTTTAGCTGTTCCTGTAGATACTGCTCTAGAACGTGCTGATATCCTTTTGGATCAGATGAATGACAATGCGCTGCTCATGGATGCTGGATCAACTAAGGCTTCTATTTGTACTCTTTTAGAATTGCATCCCAAGAGGAATCAATTTTTAGCAACGCATCCTATTGCAGGTACTGAATTTTCTGGTCCTACAGCTGCTTTTGATGATCTTTATAGAACAAAAGCGCAAATTTTATGTGAAACACATAAAACTCGTCCCGATCTTTTGGAATGGGCACTCCAATGGTTCAAAAATATGGAAATGAAGGTGCAAGAAATGGATCCCAAAGAGCACGATAAACACATTGCTTATGTATCTCATTTGTCCCATATCTCTTCTTTTATGTTGGGAAAAACAGTAATGGAAAAAGAAAAAGATGAAAAGGCAATTTTTGCAATGGCGGGAAGTGGATTTGCATCGACGGTACGTCTAGCAAAAAGTTCACCTGCTATGTGGACTCCCATTTTTCAACAAAATCAAGATAATATTTTGGAAGTTCTAAAGCAGTACATTGCCAATTTAGAAGAATTCAAATCACTTATGGAACAAAGCAATTACGATGCAATCCATCAAAAAATGAAACAAACTAACGCCATCAGAGAAATTTTGGCAGGAATTAAATAAATAAACAATAATCTCAAATAGAAATTAAATGGAAAATACAAAAGAAATGCGCCAATGGTTAGACAGTTTTGGCTTGACACATCCCTTAGTAATCGGAGGTCCATGTAGTGCAGAAACAGAAGAACAGGTTCTGAAGATTGCTCATGAGCTTAAAGAAAGTGATGTGACCGTGTATCGCGCTGGAATATGGAAGCCAAGAACACGTCCTGGTATGTTTGAAGGAGTGGGCGCAATAGGTTTAGGCTGGTTAAAAAAAGTAAAGGAACAAACAGGATTACTTACAGCAACAGAAGTTGCCAATAAAGATCATGTAAAGCTTGCACTTGAAAATGATGTTGATATTCTTTGGGTTGGGGCACGTTCTACCGTAAGTCCCTTCATTATGCAAGAAATTGCTGACGCTTTGGAGGGCACTGACAAAATTGTCTTGGTAAAAAATCCGGTTAATCCTGACCTGGCACTTTGGTTAGGAGGTGTGGAGCGTTTGTACTCTGCCAATATCAAAAAATTGGGCCTCATACACCGTGGTTTTTCAACTTACGAAAAGACGAAGTACAGAAACATTCCAGAATGGCAAATCGCAATTGAGGTCAAAAATCGTTTTCCTGATTTACCTATGATTTGTGATCCTTCTCATATTGCTGGACGTCGTGATTTGATTTTTGATGTTTCACAAGCGGCACTAGATCTCAATTTTGACGGATTGATGATTGAGACCCATTGGGATCCAGACAACGCGTGGAGTGATGCTGCCCAACAGGTTACCCCTACACGCTTGATAGAAATCATGAAACAACTAAAAGTACGTAAAAAGACAACAGAAGAAGAAGCGTACAAAAACCAACTCAATACGCTACGAGCACAGATTGATGTTACAGACCAAACGCTTTTGGACACTTTGGGTAAGCGTATGAAAATTGCAGATGAGATTGGAGTTTTAAAACGAGACAATAATGTTGCCGTTTTACAAAATAAGCGCTGGAATGAGATTTTAGGAAAAATGATTTTAGAAGGTCAAGAACGCAATCTTTCAGAAGAGTTTATCTTACGTGTTTTTAAAGCAATCCACCAAGAATCGATTAATAAACAGGAGAAAATTTTAAATTCAAATTAACACATTTAACAACAAGCACTATGGACCTACTTCAATTGATGCAAAAATCTAGAGCACAGCTAATGCCCTACTGGATCCTTTCAATAGGAGTGTGTGTTGTATACGCCTTAATTGTAGGTCTTCCCTCAGAATTAAATACCTTTGGAGAATTGCTTTCGCTGCTTCTAGCAGGGCCGTTGCAATTGGGTTTATGTATTTATTTCTTGAAGATCACTCAAGGCAAAGAAGTTTCTTTTTTTGACCTTTTTGAAGGCTTTAAGCCACTGTTGAATGTACTGCTTGCTTTTGTGATAATCAACGCCCTGACAATATTGGGGTTGTTGTTTTTTATCGTACCAGGTATTATTATAAGCTTAGGCTTTTCAATGACCTATTACCTACTTGCAGAACATCCAGATATGAAATTTAATGAAGCTATGGAGCGCAGTTGGAAAATGACCGATGGAAAAAAAATGGAATTGTTCGTATTGCATTTACGATTTATTCCATGGTATCTTTTGGGATTATTGTTTTTTGTAGTGGGTATTTTTGTAGTTGTTCCTTGGCACTACCTTGCTATTGCAAATTATTACCAAGAGATAAAAGGGGTAGTTACAGAAGACATGTACCCCTCCAAATGAAGTCATTTTTGAATTGCCCTTTGTAAACGGTCGTTGATTGTTTTTCCCAAGCCGTGATTCGGAAAATAAGGAACGACTATCAGTTCTAGCTGGAGTTGATCGAGGCGGTGTAATGCAGCGTACAAATTTCTAGCAGCCTCCTCTAAATGTCCCTTCTCTGACAGTATTTCTTGATGAGTTATTTCTTCAGAGAGCTCTATTTTCTGAAAGCTCAAAACCCCAATTTTTTTGTTTGGGAAGTTGGCAATAGTTTCAAGCATATTCTCACTTCTTATAGTTTCTGTTTGTGGAGCATAATGCTTTGAAAGCATACCAGGTGCTTGGGGATTTTGATCGTTTTTAATTAGTTCTTTTACTGGTCCTATGACTTCTTTTATTTTTTCTAGAGCTAGTGCACCGTGTCGATACAAAACAGGAGTTTCATTTTCAAAACCGATAATAGTGGATTCGAGGCCGCTTTTACAACTTCCCCCATCGAGTATAAAAGGGATTTTATCTCCAAAGTACTTATAAACATGTATTGCCAATGTAGGGCTAATTGAACCGAAGGGATTTGCACTGGGTGCAGCTAGTGGAAAAGGAAGTTTTTTAAGTAGTTCTAATGTAAGAGGATGATTGGGAACGCGAACAGCCACGGTGTCTTTACCTGCGGTGACACGATTGGGTATAGATGCTTTTTTTTTGAGAATGAGTGTGAGGGGACCAGGCCAGAAGTGATTTGCTAAAAGTTTAGCAGGGTCTGGAATATTTTCCGCTACACGGTCCAAAAAGTTTACATCAGGAATATGAACAATTAACGGATTAAATGCAGGACGTTTTTTTAAATTAAAAATTAAATCTACACTTTCTTCTTTTAAAGCATTTCCTGCGAGACCATAGACGGTTTCAGTAGGAATAGAGACAATCTCTCCTCTCTTTAGAGAATTAATTACAAGTTCAAGATCTGTGGTTATCACAACGAGAAGTTAAATACCTCTGCAAAGGTAAGGGTTTGAAAACTACTTCAAAGCGTTTGCTATCCGTTCAATCGCAGTTAGAATGTGTTCCTTTGAAGCTGCGTAGGAAATCCTAATACAGTTTCCATTTCCAAAAGCATCACCCGTTACGGTAGCTACATGAGCCTCTTCTAAAAGATAAAGAGCAAAATCTGAAGCATTTGCAATGGTTTTGCCTTTTAAGGTTTTTCCAAAATAGAAAGATACATCTGCAAAAACATAAAAGGCTCCTTGAGGTTGGTTTGTTTTTATTCCAGGTATGGCTGTGAGCAAATCGATAATGAGTTCCCTTCTCTTTGCAAATTCATCAATCATGTATTGAATTTTGCTTACAGGCGCCTCTAGAGCGGCAATGGTAGCTCGTTGTGCAATACAATTTGCGCCAGAGGTTATTTGTCCTTGCATTTTATTACAAGCCTTTGCAATCCATTCAGGAGCTCCGATATAACCTATTCTCCAGCCAGTCATGGCAAAAGCTTTGGCTACTCCATTTACTGTGATGGTGCGATCGTAGAGCTCAGGAATTCTCGCTATGCTAAAATGAGGGGTTCCGTAGTTGATGTGTTCATAGATCTCATCTGATAAAATAAAAACCTCTGGATATTTTTCCAATACTTTACCCAGGGCGCGATATTCCTCTTCAGTATAGATGGTCCCACTGGGGTTATTTGGGGAATTGAACATGACCAGCTTGGTTTTTGGAGTAAGGGCAGCTTCAAGTTGTTCAGGAGTGATTTTAAAATCTGTTTCTAGGGAAGAGGGGATGATGATTGATTTGGCTTCTGCTAAGGTGGCTATAGCGGAATAGCTTACCCAGTAAGGGGCAGGGAGAAGCACTTCGTCTCCGGGGTTTAAAAGAACCATACAGACATTAGCAATGGACTGTTTTGCACCCGTGGAAACAACTATTTGAGAAGGGTTGTAGTCCAATTGGTTGTCTCTTTTGAACTTAGTACAAATAGCTGTTTTCAAATCAGCATAGCCGTCAACAGGAGAGTAGGAATTCCAATTGTCCTCAACGGCTTTTATTGCAGCTTCTTTGATAAATTCAGGGGTATTAAAATCAGGTTCTCCTAAACTCAAGCCGATGACATCAATTCCTTGGTTTTTTAATTCTCTTGCTTTTGCCGCCATCGCAAGGGTTTCCGATACGGGTAGGCTATTTATTCTGTCTGAAAGTGATTCCATGATCATGATTTAGCTGGGCTGAGCCCCCATTTGTTTTAAAAATTTGAAATGAGAATATATTGCGCTTCGTGTGGTTTTGTATTCGTTGTAAGGCAGATTAAATTCTCTTGCTGTTTTTTTTACAATCGCCCCTATTTTTGAATAATGTATGTGACTGATGTGTGGAAAAATATGGTGTTCGATTTGATGATTTAAACCTCCTGTGAACCAATTTACAAAGCGGTTTTTTGTTGAAAAATTAACGGTTGTAAGTAGCTGATGTACTGCCCAGGTATTCTTCATTGTACCTGTATTATCAGGTTTTGGCATTTCAGCGTCTTCCATAACATGAGCCAGCTGGAATACCAAACTCAATATCAATCCCGCAGTGTAGTGCATTGCTACAAAACCAATAAGTATGGCCCACCAGGGAGCATCTAAAAAAAGCATTGGAACTACTAGCCAGATTGAAAAATATACAATTTTAGAAATTATTAATCCTGTCCACTGAAGACTGGGCTTTTTACTATTTAAATAGGACAACTTACGTTTGGTGTAACGCTTCATTTGTTGGAAGTCCGTAAAAATAGCCCAGTTGATCGTTAAAAGACCATATAGAAATACGGAATACAAATGTTGAAGTTTGTGATAGGGAAACCACTTGGCATGTTTAGAAAAGCGCAAAATACGACCCGCTTCTAAATCCTCATCATGTCCATGAATATTAGTGTAAGTATGGTGTAAAACGTTGTGTTGTATTTTCCAGTTAAACACATTTCCTGCCAATATGTAGATACTGCTTCCCATCAATTTATTGATCCATGGGTACTTTGAAAAAGAGCCGTGATTTCCGTCATGCATCACATTCATGCCTACACCGGCCATGCCTATTCCCATAAGCAAGCACAAGGGGAGCTTGTACCATAGACTAACGTCCAAAATAAAAATCAGAGCATACGGCGCTAAGAGTAGACAGAACATTACTGCGGATTTGACGTAAAGTTTCCAGTTTCCAGTTTTACTAATTTTGTTTTCTTTGAAGTATTGATTGACTCGTTGATTCAGTGTTTTAAAAAAATTCTTTGAGTCTTTTCGCGAAAAGCGAAGGCTTTGTGTAGCTTGCATTTGTTTTTTTATGTAAAACAAAAATAATTTAAAATTCAGTTCAAATTCTTAAGAAGACAAAAAACTTGTGAAAATCCTTTTAAACACTTTTCCTGATTTTACCCCCCTTCAGTTGGAACAGTTTGAAGCTTTGTTGCCCTTGTATCAACATTGGAATACAAAAATAAATGTCATTTCTAGAAAAGATATGGATGCATTTTATGAACGTCATGTGTTACATTCTTTGGGAATTGCCAAAGTACTCTCTTTCCAGCCCACTACCCAAGTATTGGATGTTGGAACAGGAGGAGGTTTTCCAGGAATTCCTCTAGCAATCTGTTTTCCAGAAACACAATTCTACTTGATTGATAGTATAGGAAAAAAGATAAAAGTTGTTCAAGAGGTCAGCAATTCTTTGGGTCTTAAAAATGTCTTTGCTCAACAAATAAGAGCGGAGTCTTTTTCAAAAAAAGTTGATTTTGTAGTAAGTCGTGCCGTCACTCGTATGGAATCTTTTGTTCCTTGGGTAAAAAAGTCATTTTTGAAAGAAAACAAAAACGCCCTTCCAAACGGAATACTTTATCTTAAAGGTGGTGATTTGAAAGAAGAATTAAAGCCCTTTCCAGGAGCGCAACTTTTTGATTTAAAGGAGTACTACAGCAGCTCTTTTTTTGAAACAAAAAAAGTAGTCTATTTGAAGCTTTAAAA
>Ga0181575_10000348_pt1 | contig 33774 bp, 17 predicted proteins | sample 101ome_23_FD_145599 | JGI IMG/M metagenome (GOLD analysis project Ga0181575, IMG submission 145599) | Coastal salt marsh microbial communities from the Groves Creek Marsh, Skidaway Island, Georgia - 101411CT metaG (spades assembly) | ecosystem: Environmental > Aquatic > Marine > Intertidal zone... | reverse complement strand
ACGCGGACGACGCCGGCGGCGGCGCAGCGGTTGAAATCGGCGGATGCGTACCGGTGGACGCGCGACGATTACAACGGATCCTCGACGCGATCGGCGGTGACGGTGGAGAACGCGTGCGCGTTACGCCCGGTGGATCCGCGGCGAACGTGCTCAAATGCATCGCAAAGATTCGACAGTGTGAGGTTGGTGATGATGATGATGACGACGACGAGGACGCGTGCGCGTTTGTAGGAGGGGTGGACGCGTCGGATGACGTCGGGATCGCGTATGAACGGGCGCTTCGAAAGGCTGGGGTGAAACCGGCGCTGATTTGGCATAAAAACGATGATAAAATCGGTGATGGGACGACGACGACGACGGTTGGAAGCGCGAGATGTTTATGTTTGGTGGATGAACACGGACAACGAACGATGCGGACGTACTTGGGCGCTTCGGCGCAAACGCGCGCGGAGGATTTACCCGTGGATGTCCTCAAAAAGGCAAAGGTTTTACACATGGAAGGGTACGCGTTGTATAAACCAGACGTCGTTCGACGGGCGTGCGCGATTGCGAAAGAAAACGGGGCGATGGTATCGATTGATTTGGCGTCGTTTGAGGTGGTGCGGAACTGTCGCGACGCGTTGGAAGAGGCGTTGAAATCGGGATGGATTGACGTCATCTTTTGTAACGAGGACGAGGCGCGGGAGCTCGTCGCCGTGAGTGACGGGGCGCTCGGGAACAACAATGGCCGAAACGCGCCGAGACCGAGCGAAGAGATGGAGAATGAGGCGCTGGAGTACTTGTTGCGATTCGTCAAAGTGGCGACGTGTTCCAGAGGTAAACGCGGATGCGTATCGATGAATCGCGAGGGCGAAAAGGCGACGTCTCGCGCCGAGGGTGTCGACGCCATCGATACCACGGGCGCTGGGGATACGTTTACGGGGGCGTTTTTACACGCCCTCTTGCGTGGGGGGACTTTGCAACAGTGCGGCGACGCTGGATGCGCCGCAGCGGCGCAAGTCGTGCAAGTGCGAGGCGCCGAGATGGATGAATCGCGATGGGAAATTATCCGCGATAAACTCACCCGGCTGGTTGGTTGATTGATTCGATTCGATTCATGTATGTATTATTCACAGTAAGTAGTAGCGGTAATTTTTGTCTCGTGCGTGACACGCCGTCTTTCACGCGGCATCCTCGGTACATTTTCCGCACACGCCCGACGTTTCCGTGTTCATGCGCCACTTTGCGACGGAACTCTTTGGATGCGCGCCGCACCGCTCGCACGAAACCTTTTTCATCCTACGAATGTTTTGTTGATAACACGCGCTGCACGCATCCACACCGTCGATTTTACGCCACTGCCCGGACGATTTCTTCTGTTGACACCTCGAACACGTCTTCTCGACGTGCTTCGCGCGCGAAGCCAAAGAAGCGCCGCCGTTGTTCTTTCCGCCGGCGCCCGTCGACCCGCCCGCGCCGCCGCCATTCTTTCTCTCATTCGCCGCGTTCGTTCGCCAACACTGCGCACACATAAACCCTCCTCCATTCGCTCGTCTCCAGCTCGTGCTCGTCTCGATCGCGCACTCCACGCACGTCCTCGATTCGGCGAGCTTTTTCAATCGATACCGCTCCTTGTGATAACACAGCTGACAACACTTGCTCTCTTTATCGCTCGGATTGGCCACGAGTAACCGTCTACTGACAATCTTACACTTTGGACACCGCACCTCTCGCCCCGACGTCGCTTGTTTCTCCCGTCTCCCGCGTTCGTAACACGTGTTACACATCCGTTCGTCACCGTCATCCTTCTTATCCTTCGTCTTGTCGCCGCGACGGTGCCAGTCGCTCGACTTGTTGCTCCCGCACTCGACGCACGTAAACTTAAACTTTCCATTCGCCTCGGCGCGTTCCCCAGCCTCGAGGTTCCGCGCGCGGTGAATCTTTTGATAACACGATTTACACACCGTTCGTTCGTTCCCACCGTCCGCGTCGCGAATCGGTCGCCAACGCGAGGTTTTATTCGCCCCGCAATCCGCGCACCGTCGGTTGTCGTCATTGTTGTTTCCTCTACGTCCCGCCGCCGGTGCCACCGTCCCACCGCCGCCGCCGCCGCCGCCGCCGCCGCCGTCTCTCTTACCGCGTTGTCTCGCGTGTCCACCGCCTCGACGCGCGACGTCACCGGTACCGGTACCGGTCGCACCGTCGACGCCCGCGTCAAAATCGTCGTCGCGACGCTCGTGCCAACGCGTCTCTTCACCCAAACTCCCACGCACCGCCGCGTTGAGCGACGCCGTCATCGGTCCGTCCGCCGGTACCGTCGTCGATCGCGCGCTCGCGGGTTTTCGCATCGTCTACGTTTCCGTCCTTCCGCGTCGTCGTCCTTCCGCGTCGTCGGTCGTCGTCGTCGTCGCGACGCGCGCTGTGGACGCAATTCCCACTCTCGAGTGGCTTTAAAACCCGGGCTTTCGAGTCACTTTTTGAGTCATGACTCGTCAGAGTAGGGGTCCCACCGGTCAAATTGGTGGCGTCCTGTATTAGTCCGTGTATGTGTAAACAGTGATAACATTGGATGGTTTTGAATTTAATTTAATGTTCTTGCTCGTGGATCCGCGGTGCATCCGAACGTCAGGCGTCGACGGCGCGCGCGCGTCGCGTCGCTGATAACGCTCCGTTCGTTTCCACCGCTTTGCGACTTGGTCTGACGATGCGTTCGGACGCACCGAGCGCGCGACGGCGTCGCGGCGTCGGGTGGATGACGCCGCGCGAGCTCACGGTGCTCACGTGCGCATTGGTTTTGGCGTTCGCGTCGTTATCGACGACGACGGTGTGCGGGGCGAACGACGGCGCGCGGACGACGACGGCGACGACGGCGACGAGAAGAGGGTCTTCTTCTTCTTCGTCTTCTTCCGGTGAGGCTGTTTCTTCCGAGCCGTCTGACGACGACGGCGCGCGGCTGCGCGAGCGGTTGTTGAGAACAGAGTTGCCGCCGACGGATCTCGGTGGGTCGGGCGTGCGCACGGAGGAGGACGACGGGAGCGGTGGTGCGGGGTACGGTGTGGATGGGAAGGACGCGGTGCAATCTGTACCGTCGTCTAAGTCGTCCGCGCGAGACGAAGCGATTCGGGATTTGTTGGAAGAGGAGGGCGTGGACGACAGACGAAGGACGACGTCTCGGCGCGGGGCGTCGTCGAGAACGAAGAGCGCGACGGATCGACGGAGGAAAACCGCCGCGGCTTGGGTGCGATCGTACGTCGAGGGTGATGCGAAGAATGACGCCCCGGGATGGGACGACGCCGAGGCGTGGTTCGCGTTGGGGTACGCCAGACGGTACGGGCTCGTCGGCGGAACGATGGATGAAAAAGGGGCGATGGAGTGCTTGACGCGAGCGGCAGAGTTGGGGAGCGTGGCGGCGCACGAGGAGTTGGGTTTCACGTACGCCAGTGGGTGGGATGGAACGCCGAGAGACGGGGCGAAGAGCGCGTTGCATTATTACTTTGCCGCGAGCGGAGGATCCGTCAAGGCGATGATGGCGCTCGGGTATCGACACAAACACGGCATCGACGTTCCGGAATCTTGCGAGACATCCGTGTTGTATTACCACGAGGCGGCAAAGATTGTCGTCGACGACGCGGCGAAACGTACGCCCGGCGTACTGCCGTTTCAGATTGAAAAGCATAGGCTGAGCGCGGAGATGAGCGGGAGTAATCTCGCGGCGAAGCGCGAGCGCGACTTGGTGCAGTACTATCGATACAGCGCCGACATGGGCAACGTTGACGCGCAGGTCACCATGGGTCGGTTGTACGCCCTCGGCGCGCGTGGATTGCAAAAAGATGTCGAACAGGCGAGAAAGTATCTCAGTGATGCCGCGAGCGCCGGGGATGCGACGGCGATGGCGAATTTAGGAAACATGTACGCCAACGGTTTTGGAGTGGACGTGGACAACGCCACGGCGTTGTACTGGTTTAAAAAGGCGGCAAAGAAAGGAAACGCCATGGGTAGGTACGGCTTAGGGTACATGACGCTCGCAGGTCAGGGCGTTGAACAAAACCACGAGGTGGCAACGCAGTACCTGACGCAAGCGGCGGATCAAGGGTTGCCAGAGGCGCGCTTCTTTCTCGGCGTGCTTCACTTGCGAGGCATCGGCGTTCGACAAGACTTTACAAAGGCGTATCATCACTTTAACATTGCGTCGCACGTCGGACACGAAGTGGCGACGTATAATCTGGCGATGATGCAGCTCAACGGCATGGGATTTCCCTCGTCGTGTTCCTCAGCCAACTCGCTGTTGAAGCAACTCGCGGAGCGGGGCGCTTGGGCGACGCCGATGGAGCACGCGTACGCGGCGTACATGCGTCGCGACTACCGCGGAGCTTTGCTGAGATATATGAAAATGGCGGAAATGGGATTAGAAATCGCGCAAGCCAACGCCGCGTTTTTGCTCGAGCACAAGCTCGGGGACGAGGGCAGGTTTCGCGAGGACACGCAAGTCAACCCAGAGGCGACAAGCACGGCGACGCGCGCGCTCCATTACCATCGACTCGCCGCCACGCAGGGCAACATCAAATCTCTCTTGCGCATCGGTGATGCGTACTACTACGGTCGGGGCACGGTTATCTCCCTTCCAAAGTCAATCGCCGCGTACAGACAGGCGAGCGAGCAAAGAAACCCGCACGCCATGTTCAATCTCGCGCACATGCACGAGCACGGCATTGGCATGCAAAAGGATTTACACCTCGCCAAGCGCTATTACGACATGATTTTGACCTCGTCTCCGGACGCCAATGTCCTCGTACAAATCGCCCTGAGAAAGCTTCACTTGCACCAGTGGATCATCGACAACAAGGAGACGATTCTCGCCGTCGCAAAGGAATTTTCTTCCCCTTCGATGCAATTTCTCGACTTTGTCATCACCGTCGGCGCCTCCGCCTTGCTCGTCTTTGTCCTCGCCATCAGAGCTGGACTCGGGCGTTGACGGAGGTGACCACGCACTCATCAATCAATCACACTCGTTCGTTTCGTCTAGTACTCAGTAGTAAACGCGGGTGATGTACCACCGAACAACCAATCGTAGCTAGTAGAGTAACGAGCGTCTTCATGCAACTGTTCAAACTTTCTTCAAGTTGAACTCAAAACTAAAAAACGTCCCACTCGCTCTTCACAACATCACTCGCCGCGCGTCGTGACGCACCGGCGATGTCCGCGCTGTTTGACTTCAAGTCCTTCGTCACCACTCTGCTCCTCTTCGTGTGCACGTGCACGTACGTCAAGTTGCGCGCGCCGGGGTTGCTCGACGCGCACCGCACTGGGTTTCGAGGTGTCTTCTGGAAAGCGGCGCGCGTGGGCGAACGTCTGAGTCCCTGGGTCGGCGCGGCGTGCCTGTACATGTCTGTGCAGACGCTCTTTGGGTTTTGAGCTCTTCTTTCACCCTGGGAGGTTTGATTGCGACGACGTAGGCGTTCGGTTAGCGTCTTTGCGTTCGATTCGCTGTCGAGTCGGAACGGCAGCGGAAGCGAGCAGAGACCGCCGGACGTGTTTTCGTTAAGGCCAGCGTCGGAACGATGAGTGGCAAGGCGGGTTTGATGCGTTTGTTGAAATCTGCGAATGAGGCGCTCAAATCGGGCGACGCAAAGGGTGCGAGGGAGCTGTCAAGAGAGGCAACAGAGGCGGACGCGAGCGTGTACGAAGCGTGGGTCATGGATGGGAAGTGCGCACACGCGTGCGGTGACGTCGAGGAAGCGATTGCGTCGTACGAAAAGGCGTTGGAGATTAAACCCGAACACGCGGCGGCGTATCAAGGGTTGAATGAGGTTTACGAAGCGAATGGAAACGTTGAAAAGAGACTCGAGGTGTTGCGACATTTGGTGAAGAGTCACAAGGAAAGCAAATTTGAAAAATACATCGAGTTTTTGAGACAGGGTTGCGAGTGCGCGTGGCAGAATAAACGGTGGAATGACGTGACTACGCTCTGTGGTGAGTACGGAGCGCTCAAGGCGACGGAGGGTGTCGATGAAAACTCACGGATTGAGGCGCTGAGGCGGGCATGTCACGCCGCGTTGGAACTGAGAGACGCGCGCGCCGTCGAGGCTGGAGAAGCGGCAGTGCAGGTGCTTCGGTCGACGACGATCGCTTCAAAGTCTGATGAGGACGCCATACGCAAAGTGGGCGCGCGAACGTCTTACGCTGACGAGGATAAAACGCTCTCCGTCGCTTTGAAGGCGTGGTTATCCGAAGAAGCGGCAAACGTGAGTTTTGACGCTCGCGCACATGCCGCAGAGTTTACGCGACTCGATGCTCTGCTCGCAGCCGCTTTGTCTTCAACCGTGAACTGTGACTTTGACGTCAAGACGTGCGCGCGTGCCACATTGCGTGAAGCGCTTTCGCTCATAGATCGTTGGGGAGACGTCGCCATTGACCTCGTCGAGGAAGTTTCTCTGGAGATTGTCGCTGCGCTAGAACTCGGTTTGGATTGCGAAGACGAAGGGTGGGATTCGAGTGAAGTCGACGCTGACCAAGCCGATGCAGTCAAACTAGTGAAGATTGTCATTGCAACCAAGCCGAACGCCGTGGCTCAGGGTTGGTTGGCTCTGTGTGACGTTGGCCGCAGCGGCGCATTTGCGCACTCCAGCCGTCCAGTCAATCTACCGCGCGAGAAGAAGGGATTATTGTCGGATGATTTGAGGGACGGCATGATTGCAACACTAAATGCAGGCAGTCTTCCCGCTGCGTCTTGTGCGCTCGGTTGGCTCGCCTTGGCGGAATCGATGCTCGTGGGCGGTGAACACGCCGAAGTGCATGCATTGCAGGCTTCGAACATGGCGCTAAAAATCTTACGCAACGACGTGACGGCGGACGTCCTACCGAAGACTTCTAGAAGAGTCTTGCTCGTCAACGCAGAGTCGATGATCAGAAGTGGTATGTTCCGTGAGGCGTCGTCGTCGTTTAGCATGCTTGAAGGCCCGAGGGCGATGCGCGGTTTGGCTACGTGTGCGCTTTGTGCGCATCCACCAGACTATCATGGAGCTTTGGAGGTTCTCTCATCCGCCGTAGAAGCGTACCCGAACGTCAAACGAACTCAAGCCGAGCTCGGCTGGCTGTCCATGATCGCAGGTTCGCAGACGAGTCGTCAGGAAGCGCTGAAGATGCTCGAGGGCGCGTGCGGCGTCAGCACCAGCCAGGCTTTATCCACGTCAACACCTGTCGATGTGAGCGCCCGACTCGGCGTGGCGCGATGGCGCACTCAAGCGAGTGGATCCAAAGGACCTGGAAGCGCACACGAAGCTTTACTGATTGGTGCATCGGAGGAGTCAGCTTACCGAGCCGCCGCCTTTGCGCATCTTGGGCTGGTTTGCGCGGCGAATGGCGACGATTTACGTTCAAAGAAGTGTCACGCCAGAGCGCTCGCGCTGGACCCCACAGATCCCACCGCGGGGCCGATCATTTGCTCGGACGCGATCGCGTCGGGAGACGACGCCAAAGCGGCTAGTATTTGCCGTAAAGCCCTCGCGATGGATTCCCGATGTTCTTGGGCGGCTAATCGTCTCGCGCCGTTGTGCGCTCAGAGTGGTGATCATGAAGGCGCTATACTCGCACTTCAAGCCGTTTTACGCGTATCTCCACGCAACTCCGGCGCGTGGGAAGCGCTGGGTGCGTCGTACAACGTGCTCGGTCGACACTCTGCCGCTTTACGAGCCTTTGAAAAGGCGATGGAACTTAGCAATGAAGACGGTGAAGGGATTCGGCCTTTTGCCTCTGCGCAAACGGGTCACATCAATTTAACCCTTGGATCTTCAGTGGACGCCGTCGATGCGTACGAAAAAGCTTTGAGCGATGGCGTCGAACGCGTCGCAGCCCTGTTCGGGCTAGCTAGCTCGCACCTTTATTACGCAAAAGGTGCACTCAAATGGGGCGCTCCTGGGAGAGCTGCGGAATCCCTTCGCGCCGCTAAAGTTGCAGCCGAGCGCGTCGTTCAATTAGTGGGCGACGAATCTACCGCCACCGTGTGCAAACTTCTCGGCGATGTCCTCTGCTTATCTGCTCGCGTCAATGATCCGAGTGCTGGAAAAGATTTCAAATTTATGCTCGAACAGAGGAAAATTGCCGCGACTGGCGCCGTGCAGGCGTACGAGAGAGCCGTCTCGGTGAAGAGGGATCAACCCGCCCGCTGGCGCGATCTCATCACGAGCATAAAATTAGAACGCGACATAGACCGTTTGAGAGGCGATGTTGAGAGCGTCAAGATTTTAGAAGCAAAGGCACTCAAGACTGCGTTAGAGTATCTCAAGTGCGACCCGGGAGATCCGTATGCTTGGCTCGCCGTCGCTTCTGTCGAAGATTTTTCCATCGCTAGCGAAGATTTGCGCCTCGAAAGAAGGAAAACTGCGCTTTCACGCGCGGTTGCACTTGATCCTACGTTTACTGATGCCTGGTGCGCCCTAGGAAGAATTTACTTGTCCAACGGCGATGTCGCGAGCGCAATAGGTGCTCTCGATAGCGCTCGTATCGCTGATCCAAGTAGTGGAGAAGCTTGGACTGCGACAGCAGCTTTGAACGTTGTTAGAGATAACTTGGAAGAGGCTTGCGGTGCGTTTAGAATGGCTGCCACGCTTGGAGCTGGTGCGGAAGCAGATTTAGGATATGCTCTGACGGCGTGTGCGTTGGATGTATCACGAGCACAGGACGCGTATGCCGCTGCTCGACGAGCCAAAGAGAGCTTGCCTTCGGATCCGACAGCTGCTCTCGCCCTCGCACTGTGTTCCGAATGCCGTGGGCTGCTCAAGGAGGCTTCCGCAGAGCTAGGTGATACACTATCTTTACTCGATGTCTCTAGCGACGCATCCGTGGTGAACACGTTGAATGTTGACTTGAATGTGGTCAAGTCTGTCGCTGACACTTGTCGCGTCAGAGTAGCTGCCCAGAGCGAGTCAAATTTAGCAAACACTCACGAACGCTACGACGACATCCAAAGTGCGCTCCGACGCGCGAGTATTTTGGTTCACAAATACCCTGACTTTGATCGCTTCCGTGAGGCGTTAGCGCGCATTGCTTCGTGCGCTTCCGATCATAAAACGGTCGTTGCCGGTGCTTCAGTGTGTCCGTTCACGAAACCACACGGTAATCACAAGGTTCAAGCCGCGGTAGGTCGTGCGAGTGCCGCATGCGCTCTCAATGCATCCACCGTGCTCGAGGGCGATGCAATGGGAGAACGCGGAATCCGTCTCGCTGCACGCGCAGCCATGCTCGATCCGGGCTCGCCCGAATCCATCCACCTGTTGAAGATCGCCACTAGTCGTAGAAAAGGCATTTCTTCAGATCCTGGTGAAAATGAGTTTCAGACGGCTCTCAAAGGTGCTCTGGCAAAGTATGCCGATGCGCAGGACGAAGCTGAGGCGGAAGTGAGAGCTGTCATAAAAAACCCGGGCGCACCTGACGGAGCTCAGGCATCCGCGCGGATAATCTTGGCTTCGTTTCTCATCGCCCGCGCCAACCGTGATGGCGACAAAAAAGCGAGTAAAGAGGCTGGAAAGGTTCTAGCAAAGGTACCACCGAGCAACTCAGATTCTCTGACATCGTTGACGTCTACGATGTTGTCGCAGGTTGCCTCTGCGTGAATCCTTACAACTCGCCGCCGCGTTCAATGTTTGCACAACGCCACTTTACGCTTCATGTCAAGGTGCATCACGTGAAGGGCAGGCGGCCCAGTCGGACGGTTGTCTTAGCCGAGCAACCGACGAGTCCGGCGCGAGGTGTCGACGAAGTTTCCAAAGTTGTCAAGAACGGCGCAGAAGACGTGACGAATGTCGCTGACTTTTTCCACTCAAACCTCACTGGCGGACTGACAGATGAAGCAGTCATGCGAAATCGTCAACTGTACGGTGAGAATGTCTTGCCAGCGCCAAAGCTCAAGTCAATTTGGGAATTTGCTGTGGACGCTCTGGACGACGTGACTCTTCGCATCCTCATTCTGTGCGCGTTCGTGTCTGTAGCCTTGGAAACATCGCTCGCCACCGATGAGTCTGGCTATTCTTGGCTCAACGGCGCGGCAATTTTACTCGCTGTCGCCATCATCGTCGGCGTTGAGTGTGCGAACAACTACGAGAAACAGGTTGCGTTTACAAAACTCAACTCGCGGAGTCGAGACTTGACCACGGTGTGCGTCGTACGTAACGGTGGGACACGGCGACTCGTCGCGAAGAGCGAGATTGTCGCCGGGGATGTGATTCTTTTGGAAGCTGGAGATGTAGCTCCAGCGGACTGCGTCGTGTTCGACGGAAGAACTTTGTTGTGCGATCAAGCTCACCTGACGGGTGAGAATGACGAGGTACGAAAGGTGTACGCAGATCCGATCTATGCAGCGAGCAAAATAACGTGCGGTCGAGCAAGCTGTCTAGTTTGCAACGTTGGGAGAAACTCATCGGCAGGACAAATAGCGGAATTGATCACCAAAGGTCCACAAATCGTGACGCCACTTCAGGAAAAGCTCGGAGAATTGGCGATTGAGATTGGTCGTTACGGAATCTCGGCGGCAATCTTGGTTTTTGTCATTTTAGCGTCGTCGACGGCGTTCACGCCGGGTATTGATGTGCCGATGAGAATGATTGGTTATTTGAATTCTTTGGAGACCGCCATCACGGTTGTCGTCGTCTCCATACCAGAGGTACGCCGAGGAAAACATGGCGCGCTTTTTTCAGTTCTTCTCCTCAAGCGCTCCGTGTCGATGATGAATGATTCACAAATTATCTCTGACTTCTCTGACGATAATACTGAATCTGCCGACTTCCCTCTGAGACATTGCGTGACTCGTTTTCTCCTCCATCCATTTCGATGATGAATGATTCACATATTATCTCTGACTTCTTTGACGATAATACTGAATCTGCCGACTTCCCTCTGAGAAATGACTTTTTTTCTTCTCTTCGAGACGCAAGTGCGCACGCGCGGTCGACTGACTCGGCGTTTTTTCACATAGTAGGGACTTCCACTCGCCATCACTTTGGCGTTGGCTTTTTCCGTCCGACGAATGCTCGAGCGCGACATATTGGTCCGGATACTCTCGTCCGCGGAGACGAGCGGGGAGATCACCGTGTTGCTGAGCGATAAGACGGGAACCATTACTGAAAACAATCAACGAGTGAATCACGCGTGGATCGGTGGCTCGGACGTCGGACCTCTGGACCTCGAGCTCCGGAAAACGTGGCAAGACGAGGTCACACGCTCTCCTGAGCTCGATTCTACCGTGCTGACGCTCTTTTCTGTTTTGGTAGTGTTGAATAGCACCGTCACTTACGACGGCGACGGGGGCATTCTTCGAGGCTCAAAGTCTGAAATTGCGCTGACTGATTTCGCGAATTCCATCAATGATAACGAAAACTTTTCGCGCAGCATAAGCGAATGGTTTCCAGTTCTCGCTCTGTTTCCTTTTACCGCGGAGCGGAAGCGAATGTGTACGCTCTTCATGCTTCGCGATAGTGTGGATAACTCAGAGGTGGGCGACACCGTCGTTCGGGCGACAGTGAAAGGCGCGGCGATTGACGTCCTCGAGCTGTGCACCGACGTGGTGCTCGAACATGGGGCACGGGTGCCTTTGGATGACGAGACTCGTCGCGAACTCTATCAAAAGTTCGACTCATGGCAGCAGGACTACGCAGAACGCGTCCTTCTTGTCGCGTATCGAGACATTGAGCGAGACGTCATATCGTCCATGGATGGGAGAGACATTTGCGAACGCCTCAGCGCTTCTGACGCGGAACGGAATCTCACGCTCATAGGGGCTGTCGGATTGCTGGATCCCCTCAGATCGGACGCGCTCGACAGCATTGTTCGTTTGAAACGCGCTGGCGTGGATGTCAAAATGGTGAGTGGTGATAGTTTGAGTACGTGCGTCGCAGTTGCGAAGCGTTGCGGAATACTCCAAGATGCAGATACCGTCGACGCGGCGATGACCTCTGAGGATTTCATGACGAGGGTTTCCGATGTCAACGGCGACATTGTCCAGTCAAAGTTTGATTCGGTATTGAGCAAGCTTCGCGTGCTCGCGCGAGCCTCACCGCAGGTTAAATTCAAACTGGTGGATGGCGTTTTGCAATCGCCGAAACGCCGCGACGTATGCGCCGTCATCGGAGATGGTACGAACGACGCTCCCGCTCTACGACGATCTGACATCGGCTTTGCTCTCGGTTCCGGAACTGAGACGGCTTGTGAAGCGTCCGACATTGTCTTACTCCAAGACGATCTCGGAGCAGTTCTTGATTCGATTCGATTCGGGAGGCATATCTTTGAGTCGGTTGAGAAGTTCCTGACCTTCCAGCTGACGGCGAACATTTCTTCGATCTGTGTATCAACCGGCGGAGCTCTCGCGTTCGCTCAAGCTCCTTTGAGCGCCATACAACTGCTCTTCGTCAATCTCATAATTGACTCGCTCGCCAGCTTAGCGCTGGCCACGGACGAGCCAAGCGATGACATTTTGCGTCAGAAACCGGCGTGCTCGGACAAGCTGATCACAGAGGCGATGCTTTGGCAAATATCGACACAGTGCGCTTACCAATGCGTCGTGATGGCTTACTTGCTTCAACAATTTGGACCGACGGACACTCAAATCTTCAATACATTCGTCTTGCTTCAGCTCGCAAATCAAGTAAATTGTAGGAGAGTGACGACGGAGGTGAACGTATTCAACGGCATCACCGCAAACAAGCGCTTCTGCGTCTTGTTGTCGAGCGAGCTTCTACTGCATATCCTGATCGTGCAGCGCGGAGGCGAGATGTTTCACACGTCACCGCTCGATGTGCACGAATGGTTGCGATGCATCGGATTCGCGCTCGGAAGCTTTCCGCTGAGGGTATTCGTCGTCACACTTCTCACGTCCTTTGTCGCCGCCTGGCGTGAGGAGCGTCACGAACACCGTCGAAAACATTAGCTACTGGTACTCTAGCATTTTACAAATTCTACGAATTAAACATTGGCAGCACGCACTCGATCCAATTGTCTTCCCACCTCGACTTCCCTTTTTCCGCGGCGCCGTATCTCAGCGCCTTGAGCGTTTGCTTGTTCAGGCTGAAGAACGACTTGAAAATCTCTGTGAGTTCGTGCGCGTCGCCGAAGAGCGCTCCGTTTTTGCCTTCATCAATCAGTTCTGTGATGACGGCGTATCTCGCAGCGGCGACTGGAAGCGAGGCGCCAAACATGTCCACAACCTTCATGGGAAGGTCCAATCCGCTGCTCGATGTGTGAAGACTAACACCCAAGTGCGCGTGTGCGAGGGCGTGCGGGTAATCTGCGACGTCGAGCCAAACCGTGCGAAACGCCACGTGTTCCAACGCCAAAGAATTCATCTTTTCCTCGTACATCGCCCTCTGAGGTCCCTTACCCGTCACCACGATGACGAGATCTGGATAGTGTTTAAGTCCCTTTTCCTTTTTCGAGCGTTTAATACCGTCGTACTCGATTGCGGCGTCGAGCAAAACGCCAAAGTTTTCATCCGGAGTCCAAGACGTCGAGCTCACGACAAATCGAGGCTTGTTGTGCGCCATGTCTGGATGCGTACCGTCGAGATAACGATCCAAAACGTCACCCGTTCGAGCCACCAAAGACGCCCGCAGCGCTTGCGCCACTCTAGGCGCGTTCCAAAACTCCCATCGCTCCTCCCGCTCCGCCCGCTCCGCGGCTCGTCGGAAACAATCCGGCGCTCTGTCGTAGACCACCGCGACGCGCTCCAACCCCCATTCTCGCTCTAAAAATTCCCGCATCGCCCGCGTGACGCACAAATGCTTCGCACCCCAACGCTTACCTTGCCACCGTTCGTACTTTTCGCACAACCGCGTCATCAACCCATCCGCTCCGTACTTCAACGCGAAGAGCGTGTACGCCAAGTTGTGCCAATCCACAACCAACTGCATCCCTCTCACCGCGCACACCACCCCACACGCCGTAAAAGTCGGCAAACACGGAGGATTCTGTACCAACACTGCATCCGCCCGCGGCATTGTCGCGAGTAAGAAGACCAAGTGTACGAACTGCGCCAGGACGCGCGCGACCAACCGCGCCGCGTTTGGCCATCGTTCCGTCAGCCTCCACTCGCCGCGTGTCACGCACCGCAGCGTGATCATCGGATGCTCGATAATCTCGCGCGCGGGCGTCGTTCCGGCGTCGTACGCGATGACATCGACAGTGTGTCCCGCGTCGCGCGCGAGGGAGAGCGCGTGGTATTGCATACGAGGCGAACGACCGAAATCACCCAGGACGACAACGGTTGTTCGTTTCGCCATCGTCGCGCTCGACGCCATCGTCGCGGCGTGGATTCGGATGCGTGTCCACAGGTGCGGTATGCGCGCGTCTGCGTTCGGTTCGCGTCTCGACGCACGCGATGGATAGTGCGGGGCGAACGCGATTCAGCAACAAATTTGATAATCACTTTTTACATTTTGTATTCTTCACTTGCGTCGGAACGATTTCGATCGGCCAAAGTTACCCTTGGATCTCTTCGCCTCGCGCGCGTCTTCAAACTTGGATTCTCTTCGCGCTTGTTCGGACGACACGCCTTTGCGTTTGGATCCGGGAAGGGCGTCGCTATCGTCGCTTTCGTCGCTGTCCGATTCATCGTCGCTGTCAGACGACGAAGAGTCGTCTTCAGAGTCATCATCGTCGTCGTCATCCTCTGAAGACTCATCGTCTTCGTCTTCGTCCTCGTCGTCATCATCGCTCTCGTCTTCATCCATCGCCTTTCTCGCCGCTGCGGCTCGCGCCGCGTACCTCTCCACCGTTTCCATAACGTCGGCATCTTCCTCTGACTCTTCGGAATCGGATTCTCCGTCAGAATCCTCACTGTCGTCGTCGTCATCCTCGTCGTCATCGTCCGAATCATCGTCATCATCCTCCGAATCACCCTCAGAATCATCGTCGTCATAATCCTCCTCATCGCTCGACGTCAACTCGCCTTCATACGTCTCTTCGATCCGCCCCGTCAGACACACGCACGTCCCCGACGACCCCGTGTGTCTCACTTCGACTCTCTTTTCATCCCCGAAACACAACCCAGACCCGCCGATGCTGAACTGTTCCATCCCCGGCGCGTCGCTCACCGTTCCCAACGCCACCGCCGGCGTTCCACCGCTGCTCACGAGCACCGTGACGCGTTCGTGCTCCTTCTTTTTGTCGCCGCCACTGTTAGGTTCAACGACCAGGGCGACGTGGGTGAGGACAACCATGGAGCCGCGGGACGGGGTGAAGGCGCGTCCGCCGCCGGACTCGACGCGGAGTTGGAAGAGTTCCATCGCGAGTGCGTGCGCGGTGCGTCGCAGCCGGTCGAGCGCGTCGAGGTGTGCGGGAATGAACGAGTGCATGCACTGACGCAACCGCGCAGCCGCAGCGGCGGGGCTTTGGCGTCGAGTCTGTCTGTCAAATAATAACTTGATTAATCTCTCTCTGTGTTGTTTCTAACGCCGACGAACGACGGCACCGAGGGCGAAAGCGGCGAGGAAACCGAGGACGTCGCGAACTCGACCGCCGTCGCGCTTGGGTTGGGTGTTGGTGGATTTGGAACCGGCGATGGCGTAACGCATGGACCAATCAACGCCGTACGCGTCGAGCATGACGGCTTGGGTAAGACGGAAGAGATCGCGAGCGGCTTCCTTTTCATTCTTGAAGATGGAGACGGATTCGACGCTCACGCCGAGTGGGACGTTGGAGGCTTTGGTTTCCTCGATGATGCGGGTGCACATGGCGACGAGGAGTTCGACGGATTTTTGCGCCGGGTTGTCGGCTCCGAGGATTTCCGCTTCGACGGACTCTGGAACGGAACAGCCGAGCCATTTGATGAATTTCATCGTCTTTTCGCGTCCACACGGGGCAAAAGTGAGAACGATGCGCTTGGGTTTGATGCCTCGCTTGGCGCATTCGGCGCCGTAATCGTTGACGAGCTTGATGGTCGCGTCGGCGTCGTAAATGGCTTGCGAAATGAACCACTCGGCGCCCGCCGCCGTCTTGGCGCACAACGTCTCGTGTTCGTTACCCTTTTTAATGTGACGCTCCGCAATGGTCACACCACCAAATGCGCATCTCTTATCGCACTCTTTGAGCATCTCCGCCGCTCGCGCAATCGTCGGTCCGCTGTAATCTCTGCTCGAGCTCGCCCCGCCCACCAAATTATACGCCTTGGTTCCTCGCGTCGCCTCTCTCAACCACGACGCAAATTCACCCTCGCTCTTCGTTTCCGCCACGCATTTATACACGACAGACTCCATCATTCCTTTGCTCGCCTTGTTCAAAGCGTTCGCAAACTCTCCCGGGTCACCGAGTTTTCGAAACGGAAACGGTCTCGGTTCCGGCGTGCGTCCGGCTTCCTCTTGAATGTCGTACACGATGTACCCATCGCACGCGAGTCCTCGAGATTTCGACACGAAGCTCTCCGCGGCTTCGTACGTCGCCGTCGCATCCGTGCCTTCCAACGGCGGTGTCACTCCTGTTTATTCACGTTCGATCGGCGACACGCGTCAGTCGTTTCATTTCATTCCATTCATCCATCCTTTTTCGATCGAAAACGTAAATCTGATTTTTTGTTTCTTACACGACGCGTGACGTACCGAAAAGAAACACCGGTCGCGAGGTATCCTTGAGCGCATCCACGAGCGTCATCTTTACGCCCGTTTTAACCTCGTGGGTCTTCTCGGCGTCGACGTGGACGTCGAGGTGTGTGGAATGTAACGTAGACTACTGGGATGAGGTTTCTTTGAGAGGTAGGGCATAAAGTTATCCGAATTCGGCGCGGACGCGTTTACTTTTTTGGTTTCGCGGTGACGCGCGCGGGCGATGTGTTTCCGTGTACGCGATGCAACTCAAATTGTATAAAAATGATAACTGTTCTTCTTCTGTGTGTGTCTCTTTCGCGCGCGCGCGCGTGCGATCTCACGCCGGGGCGAGCGGCGGAGCGGGTTTGGATCCAGTCGTTAAAGAAGCCCAACGCGCCTGGAGGTTCGCCTTGATACCCATGAAAGCGCCGGTGATGGCGGCCCAAACGAAGAGACTGGCGAGTGTGATGAAACTCCAAACCCCGCTGGGAGCTTTGAGCTTTGATTTGAGCAGGAGCATGGCGATGCGGCGGCGGCGATTGTTCATCGCCACGTTGCACGCGGCGCGCTCAGCGCCGTCGAAAACTTCGCAGGCTTCGTTGTCTTGGTCGTTGCTCAAAATACCGCGCGCGGTGGCGAAGGATGCCATGAAGAAGGCTCTGAAGGAAAACGTCGCCATGGAGCGAGCGAAGGAGGCTCTCGCCACCTTGACGAGCTCCTTACGAATGGACGGCGGCGGCATCAATCCAGATGGACTCGCCTTGAGCGCCACGCGGCGCAGGGCGCTTCCGGCGGAAGAGTCCACGAGATCGTTCATCAATCGCGCGATGGCTTCCTTAGCGTGTGCGTCGGTGGTGTCCACGGTGCCGTCGGAGGATTGCTCCGCCGCGCTATTCGCTTGTTCGCTGAGTTGGATGAGCTTGCGCCAGTTGACGTCGCCATCCTTGTCCAAAAGCATCTGCTCGAGCGCATTCTTTCCGCGCTCAGTCTTTGGCGACAACGCTCGGAAGATGGCTGTCGGAGCTGCTACTTCATACATGTTACAGTTGGTGCGAGCGGCGCAGAAATCCAAAGTCGTCAGAGACCGAATGACAAACACCATGTACGGCGGCAAGTTGAACCGGTATGCGGTGGAAATCTTTGTCAAGTCGATGACCAATTCGGTAAAGTTGGCGCGAACCTTGGGCTCGCCTTCTTCACCATCCATACAAATTTCAAATGCACGACGGAATTCGTCGTCAGAAATAACCTTCCACGAGCCCGGACCGCCTTGTGTGTAATCCGCTTGGTTGCCATCCTCATCAACCCACATTTGTGGCTCTTGCGGAAGCATATCCATAATTCTTAAATTATCAATGAGCTCTCCCCACTGGCTGTTGAGGATGTTTAAAATACAGTTTGCCATCGCCTCTTGCTGCTCGTCGTTGACGCGGCAAATAAGACCGAAATCGAGCAAGGCGAGCTTGCCGTCGTCGGTGAAGAGCATGTTCCCCTCGTGCGGATCTGCGTGCACGAGACCGGTTCGGAACAACTGCGCGCTCGAACATTCCACGCCCATTTGTACCATGAGCTTTTGTTCATCGAGCGAGAGGTTCTTCATCGATCGGCCGTTGATCCACTCTTGCGTGAGCACCTTTTTCGTCGTCATGTCGGCGTAGTGACGCGGAACAAAGAGATAATTCAAAAAGCGAAGAGACTTTCTAAACTCATCCGCGTTCCTCGCCTCGATGGTGTAATCCAGCTCTTGGTACACCCCTGAACCAACCTGATCGACAATCTGCGGCAAATCTTCTGAGCCGTTGAGTCCAGACTCCTCAACCCATCCGAATCCGAGACGAATAATGTGCAAGTCGAGCGCAATGCGTCTCACCATGCCCGGTCTCTGCACTTTAACCGCCACCTTGGTGCCATCGTGCATTAATCCCTCATACACCTGTCCAATGCTCGCCGCCGCGATCGGTTCAGGGCTCAACTCTTTGTACAAGCTATACTTTGGTCCCGGTTTCTCTGCGTCTCGCTCCACCACCGCTCCCGTCCACCCGAGCTCCCTGCGAATGATATCATGCGCCACATCCGTCGGAAACGGCCCCACCTGATCCTGCAACACCATCAACGCATCCGCAGCCTCCTCTCCGATGATATCCGGTCTCGTACTCAGCGTCTGCGCCATTTTAATAAACACTGGCCCCAACCTCGCGATGCCATCCTTCAACGCCGCCCCGCGTTTACGCTTCTCCAGCGGTATCCCCATTCTCTCCTCGTACTTCCATTTCGCGTACACGCTTCCCGCCACGGACAACACCTCTGCCACTCGTCCCGCAACCTCGGTCGGGGAGGACTTGAAAAATTTCCCCACATCGAGCATTTTATCCGTAAATCCATACTCGCTCGAAAAGTTCAACGCGATAGCTTCCAACGCTTTCTCCTCATTTGTTCTTCGTCTCTCCAACGCCTCGTACGCCGGCGACTCGACGGGTTCGGCGATAACGTCGCCATCGACGCCATCCGTCGTTGTCGTACTTTCCGCTTCCGGTTCCGCGATCGACGTCGTGCGGACGCATCGCGACGACGTTGACAGAGACGACAGAAACGTTGGGTTTTCGGCACTCGAACGTTCACTCTCGAAACGTTTCGTCCGTCGCGCGCGTCGGTGCGTCGGAATCGGAGCCGCTCGAGTGGCGACGACGACGACGCGACGATGACGACGTCGCGCGTTCGCGTCGACGGTACGCGCCGTCGTCGTCGTCGTCGGCGCGCGAATCATTTCGAGTGTCGAATGTCGCGCGTCGAACAGTGACGTATCAAAGCGATTATGTATGTGTAAACAGTATGATAATTTGACATTTCTATCTCTACGGCGACGCTCGCTATCCACACATGTGTGTGTTTCATGTGACGCGCGCGCGCGGTGGTCAATTCGATGGGTTGGTGGGTTTCGGCGACCCGAACGGGTGCGCCTCGTCTTCGTCCTCGTCTTTGATATCCAACACTGGTTCAGGTTTGATTTGGATTTGGCTCCGTCCTCCGGCGCCGCCAGAGGATGGTTCGGCTTGTTTTCGTTTCTTTTTGCTCGGTGTCGGACGCCGAGGGGTTTTGAGTTCGTCCGGTAAGGCGTCGCGGACGGATTTGAGCTCGGCGATGAAGAGGGCGTTGTGGGCCCACCCGGCGTAAGGGCCGAAGACGTCTTCCATTTTGAGCTCTACGGCGCGCATGACGCGCGGAGTGACAGATTTGGCGTCTCTGAGCTCTGGCATGTAGTGCTCGGTGGCGAATTGCCACACGTGCGTGTCCACTGGGATGGCTTGGTGCTTTCTGAGCGAAAAGAGGCAGACGCACGCGCTCACCTTGGGACCGACGCCGGGTAGAGCCATGAGCGCGGCGTGCGCCTCAACGTACGGCGCTTCGTCGCGAAGGCTCGCCAGGTACTCATCCGGGGATTTACCCAGCGGATTCTTCGCCAACGTCTCCGCGGAACCGACGATAAACTTTGCTCGGTACCCAAAGCCGAGCGCTCGCAATTCCTCTTCCGTCGCCTCGCGAAGAATTCGCGTTGCGCTTGGAAACGTATAAAATTCCATCGTCGACTCCGTCGTCGGCTGCGCATCCTCGGATGAGAAACTTTCCTTTTCATCCGGATCATCCACCGCCAAATCATCCGATGTGACCGGTAATTTATCTCCATACCGCACGCACATGCGCTCCACCATGCCGTGAATTCTCGATATGTGATTGTTACTGCTGCATATAAAACTAAACAAACACTCCCCGGGATCCTGCGACAACATTCTCGCCCCAGGAACGTGCGTCGACAACGCCCTAAACCTCTCATCCCGCTCCCTAAACCCGGCGTAGAGATCGGCGAGGGACACGTCCGCGTTGAAATACTCCCGCACCCGCGCCTCATCCTCGTTTTCACCCTCATCCGACGGTCTACAATACACCTTGTACTCGGCGTCTGCGTCTGCGTCGGCGCCTTCGCGCACGCGCACCACCCTCCCTCCAATCACCCCGACGTAATCGTCCTCCCTACATCCTCTAGGGCGCCACCGAAAGCTCTGTCCCGTCGGGAGCGTGTACCTCAACCGCAATTCCTCCGCGCGCATCCCGCGCAGCGGTCGCCAACGCGGGGTTTCCACGCGAAGGCTCGTCGACGCACCGGCGTTCGCATCATCGCCACTCGTCGTCGCCGCCGCGTTCGTCGACATTCGAGCGACGATAGCGGACGCCGACGCCGATGGTGCCGACGGGTGGTATCGGCGGGTAAAGGTTCGCGCGGTGAGACCGGCCACGGTGGCGCGCATCCTAGTGCCGCGCGTGCAATTGGAATTGGTGCCTCTTGTTGACAGTTGACAACGACAACAATGTCACAACAGTAACGCACAACAGTAACGCACGGACGCGAGATTACGACGCAGGATACACGCGTGGATCGTTTGCAGATTTTTGTGGGTGTCCTCGACATGCCGGTGGCGCAAGTCAAGGTGTGAATGAGCGATGCTCTTTGGTCTTTGAAAGAAGAACGCGCACGCGAGAGCAGAATTGGACACTTTGCCGAGCCTCGAGACTGACGACGGTTTTACGCGCGCGTAGATGGTGCACGCCGGGCCTTGGGGTCAGAGTGGAACGGTGATCCACGTGAATATCGAACACGACGATCGGAAGAGTGATGTGAAGCGGCGGGTGTCGAATGCGACGGGCATTCCGTTGCCAGAATTGAAGCTTTTGCTCGTGAGTCCGACTCAAATCGGAGCGGGGAGTAAACTCTGTCCGGGATTGGCGTACGGGAACTGCGGCGTTTGTGAACGCATCGGGTTGGCGGTCGTGCAAGCAGAATCGGGAGATGACCCGTTTCAACCGCGGTTGTCGCCGAATCGCATCGATAATAAAGGAAACTGGACAAAGGTGGATTAAACAAAACGGAAATGACGCGTTACTATTTTCTTCCTTCGTCTTCAGCATTTCAAAAAGATGAGCGGTGTAATGAAAATGCGATGTCCAGAGAATATTCTTCCTATTCGTGATCGTACAAGTATTCTTCGAAATCGTTGAACAGCTTGTTGCCCCGCGCGTCGCAATGCGCCACGTCGTAACAGATTTGGCAAAAGAAGCTCGGGCTTTCGCCAGACATGCGATCGCCGTACAAGACTCGAACGCCGTCAAAGACGGTACAGACGCTACAACTGCGCCTGTACAAGCGTCCTTCGCGAAGAACGACCGGGTAAGACGCGTTCTCTTTGTCATCGTTGAGGTGCGGGACTCGCGCGTCGCGAATGCGCCATTTGTGTTCGCACTTGCCTTGGTGCGTCATGACGTATGGACGTCCAATCGTAAAGCTGACGTCGCAGAATCGCACGCCTTCCATATCCTTGGCGGTGAATCCTTTGCCGCTAATGTTCATCTCTACCGGCGCGCCCGGTGCTAACAACGAATCTCTGCGCTGGAAATCAATGATGGGTTCCGAGTAGTCAACCGCTCCTTCGGATCGCATATCGTTGTAAAAGATGCCCTCGATGAAGATGAAACCATTCTTCGACGGGGGATGACCCTCGCGCTCAGCCTGAATATCTCTTAGGCAGTAAATGATATCCTTGAAGCAATGTAACGGTGTCGAGCCCCGAACAAGAACGTCCATCATCACGGTACCCGGCTTTGATGGATGAAAGAGCTCAATCCAAATCAACGCATCTTGGCCGGTGATTCTCGGCGAATCCGTCTCCGTACGAGATCGCTTTTCACCGTGCTTGGCGCGTTCAGCCGCACCCGAGTCGTTCGGATCGATTTCATAATCCAACAACTCGCGCGGCTTCCATAAAACCTCCGTCACATCAGCTTCTTTTCGCATCAATGAACGCTTGTACTCCCCGTGTTGCTGTTGCATATTTTCCAGCTCCACCTCTCGAATAGACGCCAACGGCGCCGCGGATGTCTCCTTGCACACCTGATCGAGAAACGTTTTCGCCCCCTTCATCCTGCTCTGCACCTCCTCCTTCGTCAAATTCCTCTGAATCTGTTTTGCGCCTCTTCCTCGGTGGTCTCCTTGTCGTTTCAGTTCGTTCAAGCTCGCCAGTGGTAACAGCGTATCAATCTTCTTTTCCAAACTCACCGCTCTCAGCGTCGACATGTCCAGGTCATCCTTGAAACTCGACGAAGCACCCTTTCCCGCGCTCTTCTTTGAATCCGGCGCGGATGTCGACGCGACGACGTCACGCAATCGTTCGTAACTCTTCATCGTTTCCTCGACAAACTCATTCACCACCTGCACCGCGCGTGCGTTTCAGAAAGATCATTCAGTCAAGTCAGTCAACGTTTTCACGACCAAGGCGACACAAAGCGGGAGAGAGCGACAAACACCGACCGAAAAATAACCCTCGTCTTTCGTATACCGCGCGCTCCCACCGTCGTCGTCGTCGTCGTCGCTCAACCGAACGCATTCAAAGACTCGGCGCAAAAAATTCAATTTTGAACACCACAAACGACGCTCGCGACGCGACGCACCACAAACTCGCCGGGTTTACTCAGCGGCGATTCGGGCGGGGAGTACCGCGCGAATCGCACTTTCGTCACCGCCCCGCGTCGACGCGCGTCCGCCGGGGTTTTCCATTCCTCGACCGCCGACGACGACGTCGTTGCCATTTTGTCAGCCTTGGTTCGTTCGAGTGCGTCTCGTTTTGACGACTTTTTTCATCCATCGATCGATCGATCGCGTCGGCACACACCGACGCGGTACTTTGTCCGAGCGGTGGGCGCGGAGACGAGAGAAGAGGCATGGATCTTCACCGCGCGACGGCGTCGTCGTCGTCGGCGTCTTCCATGTCGTCGTCGGTGGTCCACCTGGATCCAAACATTCGCGCGTGGGTGCTCGTACCGATCACAGTCGCAATGTTTCTCGTCGGTACGCTTCGTCATCAAGTGTCGCGATTGACGAAAACGGTCGCGAAAGCGGACGTCGCGGCGTTGAGAGAGGCGAACGTGGCGCAGCGGGCGGAAAGGACGCGTGGGCAGGCGGGGTATTTGAGAAGGGCGGCGTACGAGGCGAGGAGGGAGTATTATTGCGGCGAGGAAAAGGGGTTGTTGAGACAAAAGAGCGAGAAACCGAACGCGCAAGCGCAAATGTTGAGCGATCCGACGATGATGACGTCGATGATGACGAAGAATTTGACGATGATTGTGCCGAATATGCTCACGGCGGCGTGGGTGAACTTTTTCTTTACTGGTTTTGTGGTTGGTAGAACTCCGTTTCCGTTGACGCAGAGGTTTCGGGGCATGTTGCAGCGTGGGGTGGCGCTTAAAGGGTTGGATGTGACGTACGTGTCGGCGCTGTCGTGGTACTTTTTGAATTTTTTCGGGCTCGGTGGGTTGTTTCAGTTGTGTTTGGGGAATAACGAGTTGGACGACACGGCGGCGATGCAAAACGCGTTCGCGAGCGGATTCAATACGGATAAGGCGTTCGCCATGGCGAGAGAGGGATTAGAGATGCTTCAACACGAGCACATGATGCACGTCGCCGATGGTCGAGCGACGAAAATCTTAAAGGCGTTGAATGCGGGTAAATCCGAACGTGAAGCGAGAATGGCGGCGTCGCGCGGGTGAAGCGCGAGTTTCGCTCGAGCGCGTGCCTCGTGTCAAATCACCCACAGTACAGTAGCTTGTAAAACGACAAAACTCGTTGTTAGTAGCACACTTTTGACATTCGTCTTTCTCGCTTTCATCGTCCGTCTCATTGCCGACACGGGCGACACAGATCGACCGATCGATATTAACTCGAAGACTCAAGACTCTTTCGTCAGAGCTCGACTCGCGAAGAGCTTTCGCTAGCTGATTAGTCGCGTCTCGCTCGGGCGAGCCGCGCCCGCGCACCTTCACGAAGGATGCGCGGCGATGACACAGACGCAACGTCAGATTCGGAGGACGACTCGTGTCCAATCTTCGAGTACTCGCGTCCAAAGGCGGTCGTGAGTACTCGCGCAGGAATTCATAATCGTGTTTCTCATTCGGACGCAAATGACGCCCCGTCGACATCCGGAACCGGGGCTATGATGACCGCGTCGACGGCGTCGAACGATGTCTTTGCGATTGGTCGCGATGACGGATCCGTCGTCACGTGGAGGATCGGTGCGACGCGTACCGGAGAGCGAGTGCGTGCGCGGCGTCGACACCAGTCGAGTGTAACTGCGTTGGCGTTGGACGGCGACGGGAAGCATTTGGCATCCTCAGACGCTTCGGGTGTGATTTTAGTGTGTAGCGTCGTCGATTTGGACGATTCGGATTCGGATTCGGATTCGGATTCGGAGGAGGAGTTGGTTCAGATTTCGCACAACGCGAGGGTGACGTGCGTGGCGCTGGAACGCAACTTTGGTGGCAGGGGACGCGGACGAGGCGGAATCGCATACGGGGATGAGAAGGGTGGAGTTCACGTGCGGGTGAGCACGATTATAGGTTACAAAACGCTCACGCTCAGTGGGCAGGATGAGAGAGCCGGGGAAGTCGGGGCGATGGCGTGGAGCTCGAGGAATATTTTGGCTTGGACGTGCGACAGCGGCGTCAAACTGTACGACGTCGGTCGAGACACCAAGGTTGCGCTCGTCGAGAGACCCAGGGGGAGTCCTCCGGCGTCGATGTACCGCCCGCATTTAGTTTGGAACGAGACTTCGGATTCTGGGCGAACCTTGCTCGTCGGATGGGCGGATTGCGTCAAGGTTGTCAAGATGAAAAAGGTGGACGTGGCGTCCACCGGCAACGTAGGCGTCCTGGGTAGAGCTGGCGAATTCGGTTCGATGATTAGACAGAGCGGTAGCGGGCAACAACATGAAATAGCGGGTTCGTCTGGTGATGGGGATAAAGAGTCCACGAGCGACGCATCGATGGGGATGGTGTACGTCGCGACGGTTGCATCCATGTTTCAGACGGAGTACTTCGTAGCGGGCATCCAGCCGTTTGGTGATTCTTTAGCTGTGTTAGCGTGGGACGGTAAAGATGCGACTTTTCCCGAGCTACACGTGGTGTCGCACACGAATTCGACGCTTAGCATTGACGTCGTACCGGTGAACGACCAAGTCGGCAAGCTTGGGTGCAACGCCCTCGGTTTGGCGTGTGCGCAGAGAGTGCAAGCCAACGGCGCCTACGATCGCTGTAGATTGTTTGGGGAACAGAGATGGTGGAAAACCGGCTTCGAGCCACGATTTCTGATTCATTCTTTAGGCGACGCCATCGTTGCAAAAACGAACGGCGCTCGCGAGACGATAGATTGGCTTTCAAGCCACGAAGATTACGTCACTCTGCTCGAAGTGTGCGAAACGGCGTCGCACTTTGGGCACATGGACGGGACGACGAGCGAAATCAGCCACAAGATGCTCGAGAGTGTGTTCGCTCAGGGAGACTACGCTCGTACCGCGGTGTTATGTTCGACGCTGCTGCGAAACGACGCGCCATCGTGGGAGTCTTGGATTGGAAAGTTCATGCATGCGCGTCAGCTCGCGGAGATTCAGTCATACATACCGGTGGAGAATCCAGTATTGAGCGCGAACACGTACGAAGTCGTCTTGAACGCCTTTCTGGCGACCCCCGAGCATCACGCCCGTTTCCTCGCCGCCGTTAAAGCTTGGCCTTCAAAGTTGTACTCGGCGCACGTCCTCATCCCAGTCGTGAAGAGTCATCTCAACTCGATCAAGACGAGCGACAGCGCCGCGGCTTCAGTGTCTTCAGTCGTTTTGAAAGAGGCTCTGGCCGAGCTCTATCTCGGCGACGGGCAACGCGAGCGGGCGCTAAATTTATACTTGGACATTGGTCGTCCATCGGTGTTGAATTTCATAGCCAGGCACGATTTGTTGCCGTTCGTTGCGCACGACAAGCTCGCGCTCCTTGTGCAATTGGATACGCCCGCTGCGGTGTCCTTGTTCGTGAAAAACCGCGAGGTTTTACCACCGAGCGTCGTCATCTCGCAATTGCTCGGTCACGGTGGGTTCAATGCTCGACAGACGACGCATCTGTACATGTCTTCGCTCTTCGAAGACGATCCGAGCGGTTTCGAGGAGTACCACGATAAGCTCTTTGAGCTTCATTTGGAATTTGCGCACGGTGCGCTCATGGATTTCTTGAAGAGAAGCACCGGCTACGACGTCTCTCGCGCGGCGACGCTCCTCGCTGGTAACGAATCCCTCGTCTTTGAGCGAGTATTCCTCCTCTCCAAGCTCGGTTCTCACGAAGAAGCCGTCAGGGTTCTCCTCCTCGATGCCAAGGATTTATCTGGCGCCATCAAGCTCGCGAGCGAGCTCGACAATCCCATTGAGCTCTGGAACGTCATCATCAAAGTATCCACAGACTCTCCAGACTTTATGGCGTCTCTCCTCGCCCACGCAAAAACCCTCGCCGGGAACTCCAGCGCCATCGCCCTCGTCGACGCCGTGAGAGACGGATTACCCATTGAAAATCTCAAGGAGCGTCTCGTCGATTTGATGCGCGAAAACGCCACCCTCGCCAAATCGCTTCGGCGTTCATTCGCAACCGAATCCAAGCGTGCGCGAGAGTACGACGAGCAGAGATCCAAGGCAAACACTAGAGCGCTTCGGCGTCATCAGATTCACGTCAGTCGCAAGCGGTGACGCCATCGGATCGAGTGTATTTGTAAAATGAAAACAAAAATTCCCACGCAGTCTCTCAAAACTAGTATGGATTAGACAGTTAACGTCCCGTCTGTCACACCCCGACTCGCAACCGACGCTCATGGAAACGCCGCCGCCGACGACGGTGGCGACGGCGACGATCGAGGCGATCCTCGATGAGATGCGCGAGGACTTTCACGCGCGAATCGACGCGTTGGAACGCGATGTGAGAGCGTTTCGAGAGGTTGGTTTGAAGAGGTTTGAAAAGCTTCGAGAGACGTTTCTCGCGGCGATGGTGCGCGAAATCCGGGACGTGGCGACGAACACCGCGAACACCGCGCCTTTGAATGATAAGGATACGAACAGAGCGGTGGAGACGAGCGAGGTTGGGATCGTCGCAAGGGAGAAGCGGAAACGAGAAGTGGATATCGCTCCGACGTCGACAAAGCCGAAACGCTCCGCGTCAATGACAAAGACGAAAACAAAGGCGAAGACGACGAATGATAAAGAAAACTTTTTGAAGGATGATTTGACGGAAGAAGAGCGTCGGTTGGTGGTGACGGGACGCGGGCGGAGGGGTGAAGCGGTCGAAACGCCGCTCGGGTGGGCGTACTTTACAGAAAACTCAGAAACGTGTCTGAGCGTGGGGGCAAAGATTGGCATTGAGCCGCTGACGATTTACAGCATGAATCGATGGAACCTTAAATTGAAGCTGGATGACTGCTTGAAGGAGGGCACGCGCTTGTGGATTCAACCGAGGGAGGCGTGGGAGTTTGATTACATGACGGTGGATCGAACAAAGGCGTTAAAGGCGTTGCACGCGCGCATCTTAACCGTATTGCCAGATTACATCAAGAAACAAGAGCCATTCTCTGAGATGAAACCGAAAGATTTCAAGATGATGACTCAATCGTCGACGTTTTACAACGAGATGATGGAAACTCTGAACAACGCCGAAGCCAAAGCAAAGAGCGAAGGCGACGACTCCAGACTTGATGATTTGGCGCTCATCCGCGAAAGGTTCGACGAAAAGTGGATTGAAATCGGGTTCCTGAAGCCCTATGACATTACCGAAATAGATTGATCACCGGATGCAGCTGTAGTTTGACTCGAATATATGTATGTGCGCGCGCGTCGACTCGTTCGCTTTTGCTCCTTCGCTCTGCGCCCAACCGACACGATGCCTCACTCTTCGCCCATAACATGCGCGCGATCGCCACAGCCGCGTCTCGTCGCGCGCGCGCGCTCGATACCGCGGTGTCACAGAGAGTGGTCTATCGCGCAGCCTACCGACGGTTGTCGTCCGAAGGCGCGAGCACGTCGAGCGCGAACACGACCAACGTCGGGCCGATAATCCTCGCTTCTGGCGTTTTGGGCGTGGCGCTCGGTGGCTACACGTTCGCCACGCGGACGTCTGAGTCCGGTGGGTTGTTTAGTGGTTTCACATCCTCGCGTGCGGTGTTGGATCCGGCCAAGGATGCGTGCGCGGGGGATTCAGACGATTTGCGGGCGAGACGCATTCGCAGGTGGTTGGAGCTTCACGGGGCATATTTCGCACAGTGTGATCTCAAAGCTGCGCCGCACGACGCCGGGGTGAGCGTGTTTTACGAAGGCGGTGACAAGGATCATGTGAGTCTGTCGCCGGCAAAGCTGAGCGTTAAACTAAGAGGGAAGGAACAGATGCTGATGCTCACGCCAGACGCCGCGGTGGTGAACGCGGCGACCGCGTGCCAGCATCCAACGCTAGGAGGGACGTTTAGAGAGCTTTTACGAGACGGAACCTTAGATGAGAGACTGGCAACGATGTGCTTTTTAATGTTGGAGCGCAGAAAAGGCGAAGAGAGCGTGTGGAAAGAGTACATTGACTCCTTGCCGAGAAATTACGACGTGCCGCTCTACGTCTCAAACGAAGAGCTTGGTCGCGAGCTCAAGGGTACCAATCTCCACGCCGCAGCCATGGCGCAGAAGGCGGACATTGAGAAAGTATTTGATGAACGCATTCGACCAGCCATGCGAACGCTCACGCAAGCGGATAACGCGGCTGGTGGGTCGCTGCACGTCTTACCAGAGGTTTCGGCGAAGGAGTTTACATGGGCCTATGCGACGTTTTGGTCGCGAGCCGTCGCCATACCACTCGCGGGGGGTGTCGAGAGCGAGAGCATCATTCCGGGAATAGACATGGCCAATCACTCGTCTGCCGGAACTAACGCGCGCTGGGAGCACATTGAAGATCCGTCTCGTCCTGACGGAGGCTTTGTCGCGCTCATCTCGCCGTCCGATCGACGCTTGGCTCAAGGCGAGGAAGTCTTCATCAACTACGGCGCAGACAAGTCGAACGAAGAGTTGATATTCACCTATGGGTTCGCATCACCAACCGCGGGTAACGAAGTCCCGCTGGTTCTTCTCCCTCCTTGGTCCACGACTTTGGAGCACAGCGAAGACGTCAACCGTCGCATTCGTCTCTTACGGAATCGACGCCTCCCCGAGCGCGTCACTCTCCCACACCTCCCCCCGCGACGAGGCATCCGAGACCTCAAGGACCCACAAACCGCGGAAATCCTCAAAATCTGGGTCTCACCCATCGAAGACGACCCAAACACCGGTCTCCGACTCGCTCCGGCGTCGGCGACCGTCCTCGCCTCAGCCGCGCACGCCGCCCTTCGAGCCGAACTCGGCCGCGCATCTGCCGCTCTCCGAGCCATCCAACCGACGGATTCCGCCGATACATCGCGAAGGTCTCAAATGTACGATCGGTACCGCCGAGACCTTCGCCAGGCGCTCGACGCGTACCTCGACGCGGCTCAACGCTGGGCGTGAGCGCGGGCAATACAAAAAATCCATATCCAGAAGACACTCAATATCACGAGTCACGAACCGTCAATTATCGACCCACTACCAACCCTCATCCTCTTTTAACGAATCATGACTCGCCAAATATGGTCCAGACTGGAAAAACTTGGACCCCCCGGGGGGATCGCGCCGTCGTCGGCGGCATCACAACGCCTCGCGCGCGCGACGCAGACCGACGCGGTGAACGCGGACCGACCCGGTAAACGCCGACCGACGATTGTCTGAGCCATGCGAGCGGCGACGACGTCCAACGCGCGATGCGCGCCGCGATGCGCCGCGACGCAGAGAACCACCACTCGGGCTTGCGCTCGCAGACGCGTGACGGCGCGACCGAACGCGCGGTGTGAAATCGCGCGCGTCGCGAAGACGGCGGCGATTCGACAACCCAATAGCGCGGAATACGTCGACCCGGCGCAATTTACCGAGTTGGAGCTGTCGACGGCGCAGATGACGTCGTACGCGTCGAAGAGACCGAAGCAGAATTTCGCGTCGAGGTTCGCGGATGACCAACCGAGAAAAGGAGCGGATATTCTCGTCGAGGCGCTCGAACGCGAGGGTGTGGATTGCGTTTTCGCGTACCCGGGTGGTGCGTCGATGGAGATTCACCAGAGCTTGACGAAGAGCGTGACTGGGATTCGAAACGTGTTGTGCAGACACGAGCAAGGGGAGGTTTTTGCGGCGGAGGGCTACGCCAAGGCGACGGGCAAGGTTGGCGTGTGCATCGCCACGTCCGGTCCGGGCGCGACCAACTTGGTGACTGGTTTGGCGGATGCTCTGTTGGATTCCGTACCGATGGTGGCCATCACCGGACAAGTGCCGAGACCGATGATTGGTACGGATGCGTTCCAGGAGACGCCCATCGTCGAGATCACTAGACAAATTACCAAGCACAACTACTTGGTGATGAACGTGGAGGAGATCCCGCGCATCGTCAGAGAAGCCTTCTTTTTGGCAGCCTCTGGTCGACCAGGTCCGGTGCTCATCGATATCCCGAAGGATGTGCAGCAGCAAATGTCTGTGCCGTACTGGGAGCCCAAGGTGTCGCTTAACGGCTACCTGAGCCGCCTTCCGTCTCCGCCGACTTCTCCGCAACTTCAGCAAGTTCTCGATCTCATCAAGAACTCGAAGCGTCCGGTTGTGTACGCTGGCGGTGGATGCTTGGACGCGGACAAGGAGTTGCTCGAGTTTTGCAAGGCTACGGGTATTCCGATAACGAACACCCTCATGGGTCTCGGCTCTTTTCCGGAGTCTGACGAATTGAGCCTCAGCATGCTCGGTATGCACGGCGCGGTGTACGCCAACTACGCCATCGACAATGCCGATTTGTTGCTCGCGTTCGGTGTGCGCTTCGATGACCGCGTCACCGGTAAGCTCGAAGCGTTTGCGCAGCGCGCCGCTATTGTCCACATCGACATTGATCCGGCTGAGCTCGGCAAGAACAAGAAGCCGTTCTGCTCCATCTTTAGCAACATCAAGCCCGCGTTGAAGACGCTCAACAAATTGATTGCGCTTGAAAAGACACCGTTCGATTTCTCGGAATGGAGAGCGGATATTGAAGTGCAACGCAAGAAGTTTCCGTTTCCCATTCCAGAGCAGCAGGGCGACGTCATTGCTCCGCAGGCAGCTATCGAGCTTCTCTGCAAGATGACCGAGGGTAAGGCGGTCATCTCTACCGGGGTTGGTCAGCACCAAATGTGGGCCGCGCAACACTACAAGTTTGACGAACCGCGCAACTGGCTTACTTCTGGTGGCTTGGGTTCGATGGGTTTCGGTTTGCCGGCGGCCATCGGCGCCGCCGCCGCTCGTCCGGATGATCTTGTCATCGACATTGATGGTGACGGTTCTTTCGTGATGAACATCCAAGAGCTCGCGACCCTTCACGCCGAAGAGTTGCCAGTCAAGTGCTTCATTTTGAACAACCAATATTTGGGTATGGTTGTGCAGTGGGAGGATCGCTTCTACAAGGCGAACAGAGGTCACACCTACCTCGGCTCTCCGGATGACGACTTCCAAGTGTCCAAGGAAGAAGCGCACATTTTCCCGGACTTTGTCACCATTGCTCAAGGTTTCCGCGTTCCAGCGGAGCGTGTTATGCGCATGAGTGACCTTCCGGCGGCGATTCAGCGTATGATTGACGCTGAAGGTCCGTACCTTCTCGACGTCATGGTGCCGCACGTCGAGCACGTGCTTCCGATGGTTCCGGGCGGCGGCACCTTCAAGGATACCATCACCACCGGTGATGGCCGCAACCCGGAAGAGAAGGACATGAAGACCTTGTAAAGCCGTGATACCCCCACCCATTTCTGTAGCGCGAGCGCGGTATGAAAACATTTTTTAATTACGAAACGCTCGATTATATTTCACAAACAAAAGACGAGAGCTAACGCAGTCGCCATCTAAAAATCCAATCAGTTTTTACCGGTCTTCCTCGCCTTCTTCTTTTCCAGCAGAGAGCGCCTTTGGTTCGATTTTGGACTCGATGCTCCCGTGCATGAAGGAAAGCACCCCGTTCCACACGAGTCCGATGGCATTCATCCACGGAATGGTTAAATGTTTTGGTATCATGGCAAAGTTGACCGCTTGCGCCGGCACCCAAACAAGCCACAAAGCCTTCATCGTGTCCGGCCCCGTCTCGATCCACTTGGAGACGACGGAGCCTGGGAGATCGACAATTCTCGTCCCACCCTCACTCATGATTCTAATCCCTAAAAACGTCGGCAAATACACAAAGGGTTGAAAGAAGGCTTGGTCGATGAAGACGACGCCCCCTGTCGACAACGCCAAACCATACTTTGGCCTCCACGCATCGTTGAGCGGCTTCAACACGTGATTGTACAGACGGTACTGAAACGCCCCAACGTACGTGACGCCTAGAAGAAAAAACGACGCCACCCTATTCCAATCCAAATCGAACACGCTGCGGTGTTCCAACACAACCTGCACAAAGATGTCAGAGCTCACGCACTTTGCCACGGATGAAAACATCGCCGTAAAAAACGGCCGCTCCACCACCGTGGACACGTACGTGGCGACAATCTGCGCCCAATAGTACTGCCTAACCTTTTCGTGCATCATAGTTTCCAACCTACTCGCCCCTGCGTGTCTTAAAAACACCGCCGGGTTGATGATCGATTCGGCACCGCTTCGCCCCGCACGCTCCGCCGCGTCCATAGCTCCTTGTCTCAACCACACCGGTTGAAACGGCCTCGCGTTCCACAACTGCGTTTTAAACTCTGGGTGCGTCAACACATCCAACCACGACCCACCGGCGTGTCTCAACGCCGTTACCGGCACGGCGCCCTCCGCCGCTTGCCTCCACTTTTTCACAGTATTCAACGCCTTGCGCGTCACCCTTCCCGGCGCTCGAGGAAACCTCGTCCCCAATCTCACCCCCGCCGCGAACGCATCCGTAATTTCTTTCCTCGCCTCTGCCGTTCGCAAAACTTCCATCCACGACGCCCCGGCGTGTCTCAACGCGTCGACTCTCGATACCCGAGTCGGCGCGCCAGCGTCGCGTTGGTGCTTGGACGCCCCTCTTCGCTTCTTCCCGCCGCACCTCTTCCCACCACCGCCGTGTGCCCCGGACGCGCTCACTCGGCTGTGTCCGCACCGCACCGCACCAATCGTTGTTCGCGCGAGACGCCGCGCGTCGTCCACGACGGCGCGACTCGCCCGTCTCAACATGTGGGATGAATGAGTCGATGACGTTTTCACACACTTTAAACACGTGGGAACGTCGTCCACGCACCGACGACGGGACTCGCGCGCATTCGTCGTTCGGATCGAGT
>Ga0181575_10000346_pt1 | contig 33792 bp, 29 predicted proteins | sample 101ome_23_FD_145599 | JGI IMG/M metagenome (GOLD analysis project Ga0181575, IMG submission 145599) | Coastal salt marsh microbial communities from the Groves Creek Marsh, Skidaway Island, Georgia - 101411CT metaG (spades assembly) | ecosystem: Environmental > Aquatic > Marine > Intertidal zone... | reverse complement strand
TGCTTGAATTTCAGGAGTATCTAATTCACTCCCAAACCCTTCACTTAGCTCTTCTGCCTGTCCAGCCATATAGCCAAAAAAACCAGTCAATAAAAGAACAACTAAAATTGTGATTACAGGTCTTTTAGTAGCCGCACTTGAAAAAAAGTTAGTTAAAAGTTTCATAGTTTTTAAGGTTAACCTAAAAAAATATATAACTGTATTTATCAATGTTAAATATTATGTAAATTTAAAAAAAAATTAAGATTGTTTATATGCTTTCAACATTTGCAACAGCAGCTTTAATTAATTTTTTGATATTACCAGTTACTTATCATGAATCAGAACCTGCGTACACTAAAAACAAAATTGAAAATTATGATGTTATTACAATATCCCAATCGGGAAGCCTTTTCTATAGTGTCACTAATCAAATTATAGAAAGTGCAAAAATTTTAGAAAGCAACCTTACATTCATTGGAAGAGCTAATGTTGGCTTAGAATCAGTTCAATCAACAGATGGGGTAAACAAACTTTTATCATTAGAAAATTATTTATACAGCATTTCATTAAAAACAATCGAGTCTTCTTCAGTTGATTACTTTTATGATGATGAAGTAGCTCAGGTAATTAAAGATAATAAACTTGTTGTTTCAACTTTAACTGCAGAAAGATATGGTCTTAAAGTCAATGACAAAGTAAATTTAATTGGCATAAACTCAGCTCCACTTGAATTAGAAGTTGGAATGATTATTAAAGATTCTGAGTTAGGTTGGTTTGAAGGTGTAGTCAATAAAGAAGTTGGTTTTAAATTAGGAATTTATAGAAATATTCAAGCTATTATTTGGGACTCAAAAATAAATGAAAACCATTTTATTGAGCTTCACAAAAATATTAAATATAAAAAAGTCAAATTTACATACAAAAAAAGCACACCAAACAAGAATTGGGTCTTACCTACTGCATTGGTAAAGGAAATGTTTGGAGATTTTCAAATAAAAGAAAGAGACGGTACATGGATCACTACTGAGCCATCGTGGAGAGAGGAGAACATTCAAGTAAAAAGAATGCCTATTCTTGGCAATACAAGATGTCATAGATTAATGTGGGAACCTTTAGAAGGAGCTTTAAATCAAGTTTTAGCAGAGGGATTGGCTAATACTCTTTCTGTTCAAGATTTTAAAAAATCAGGAGGATGTTATGCTCCAAGGCGAATAAACCGCTTCGATGCTGGGGGCAGTATTTCTCGACATGCTTGGGGCATTGCTATTGACATAAACACAAATTCTAATTATCACCCTAGAGTAGTGGAAATTTTTAACTCTTGGGGGTTTGCTTGGGGAGGAACTTGGACATCTCCTGATGAGATGCATTTTGAACTTAGAGATTTATCAGCCAGTATTTCTAAGACCAGCAGCTAATCCGTTTACCGATAGTAATAAAGAATTATTTTCTACCGTATTAAGTTTACGCATTTTTAATTTTTTCATAAGAGTTATCTGAATTAGAGACAACGGGTCTAAATATGCATTTCTTATATTTAAAGTATTTTTTAAAATTTTGTTATCTTCTAACAGTTCGTCTATCTTTTTTATTTTCTTAATAGAAATATTTGCTAATTGTGACTCTTTAAGAATTTTTTTATAAATCTTTAGTGCGTCCTCATCAAGAAGTTCATCAACGTATCGTTTAGCTATATTTAGGTCGGATTTTGAGAGAGTCATCTCGATATTGCTAATTAAGTTCTGCATAAAGTCTGAATTTTTATATATATTTCTAACATAATTAACTCCATATTTTTCAATCATGAAATTCAATGCTGATCCTGATCCATACCAACCTGTTAATGTATTTCTTGTTTGAGCCCATCCAAATACCCAAGGAATAGCTCTGTAATTTTGTAAAGACTTAACATTTTTAGTTCTCTTTGTGGGCCTTGATCCAATATTTAATATAGATAGAAGTTTTACAGGAGTTCCCTTTTCAAAATAATCTATGAGATTTTCATCAGTAAAAAAAGACCTGTATTCTTCATATGACTTATCTGAAAGCTCCTGTAGGAATTCGTGATTTGGTATTTTTACCTTTAATTTATTTCCAGATTCATTAATAAAAGCAACCGAACCAAGTTTAATATTTTCAAAACCAAGATATGCTGTTGAATACTTATCTGAGACTACTTCACCTTGTTCTGTATATCTTATTTGAGATGATATAGTGCCCTTTGGTTGTGCAGAGATTGAATTGTATGTAGGGCCCCCTCCTCTACTAATAGTTCCTCCTCTACCATGAAAAAAAGTAACATTTGTATTATTTGCTACACCTTGTTTAAATAAATTAATTTGTGCTTTGTAAACATTCCATTGTGAAGATATTATTCCACCATCTTTATTTGAATCGGAGTATCCAAGCATAACTTCTTGATTGTTATTTTTAAATTTTTCTAAAAACGATTTATATTGTCTGTTTAGTAATAGCTTGTCCAAAATTATATGAGATTTTTGTAATTCCTCAATTTCTTCAATTAGAGGGGTTATTGAAGGAATATTTTCTTTAGGTATATGCTTTTTGCATACATTAAAGAGATTTAAGACATCACTTTCTGAACTAGTCATTGAGAGAACTATTGAATTAAATACTTTTTCACCATAGATTTTTTGAAGTTCGGGTATTACTTTTATCAATTCTTCAAAATCAAAGTACTCCCTCCCAGACAAAGCATTAATTACTGAAGAATTTTGCCTGATATCCAAAGACACACCATGAAATTCAAATTGATAAACCATTTCAATAAAATTATCTAATTTTGTATTTTGGATTTTTGTGCCAAATATTTTTAAAACACTATTTTGAAATAATAAAATATCATCTAGAAATTCATGAAAATATTTATAACCTTTCTTGTTTTTTTGGAAATTATCCAATCTATGAAAGACTAATGAAAGAAATATTCGGAAAGGTTCATCAAAATTTACACGTTTGTAATGTTTATAATCACTTGGAAGAATTTTTTTGTACTCCTCAATTTTTTTTGTTAAATTTTTTGGACTTTCAACAAAATCTGTTGAAATACTAAACTCTTCTGAAAACTGAACAATTTGTTCTTTATAAATACTCAATATTTGATTTGAATATATTTTCAATGCCTCTTTTGTTATGTTCGTAGTTACAAATGGATTACCATCTTTATCAGCGCCAACCCATGATCCAAACTTAAGTTTGAAGTTTTTTGCATTTTCAGTTATTTCATCATCTTTAATTACTTTTTTATATACGTCTTTATATAAAATATCTAAATAATAAATTAATGATTTTACTTCATCTATTGGATTTGGCTTAGTAGATCGAACTTCTCTTGTGTACCAAAGTTGAGTAATAAGTGAATTTATTTCACTCATACTATTTGAATTATTGTTTTCAATAATCTCTGCAATTTTATATATTTTTTTTAGAGTTGACTGTCTAGAACTTTCCGTGGGATGAGCAGTAAAAACAGGCATAAAAATAAGTTCGTTATTTGTTTTTTTATTAATAGATATATTTGAATTTTTTAGAGTATGCTCTCTAAATACTTGTTCAGCAATATTTGATAAATAAAAGAATATTGTAAATGCTTTAGTAATTATATATATCTCATTCGGTTCAAGAGATTGAAGAGTCTTGAAAATAGTATCTAAGTATTTATTATTGTTTGTTTGTCGATATTTTTTAGAATTTAATCGTATATCTTCAACAATTTTAAAGTATTTTGTTCCAGCTTGGTCTTTAATTACTTTACCAAGTTCACTACCTAATATGTTTATAGTTTTTGATAAAGTATCAAAGTTTGGAGTAATTTTATATCCTCTCGGCGTTCGTAATTGTAAAACTACCTGTAGTGTCAAATATTAATGATTTAATATTTTCAAAATCTATCTTACTAAACGATGTATGTGGCGTATGTATAATGACCATGTCATAATTTGATATACTGTCTAAATCTTGTTCCTTTAATACACTTTCTTTATTTACTATCAATTCATCAACGTATGGATCATAAAACGATACTTCTGCGCTTTTATCCAGTAGTGATTCGATTATATCAATTGCTGGTGACTCCCTAGTGTCACCAATATCTTTTTTATATGCTACCCCTAAAATTAGTATCCTTGAATTTTTCAAAAGTATTTCTTTTTTGTTCATTAATTCACTAACACGAGATATGACATAATTTGGCATTGAATTATTAATCTCTTGAGCCAATTCAACAAAACGGACAGGTTGTCCAATTTGTCGTGTTTTAAATGACAAATATTTTGGATCAATTGGAATACAGTGACCCCCTACTCCTGGTCCAGGTCTGAATGATTGAAATCCAAAAGGTTTTGTTTTTGCAGCGTCAATTACTTCCCAAATGTCTATGTCTAACATGTTTGATAATATCGCTAGCTCATTAACCATTGCAATGTTTACTTGCCTATAAGTATTCTCAATTAACTTAACCATTTCTGCTTCTCTTGTACCAGAGACTTCAACAACTTCATCAATTATTGAATTGTAAAATTCTGATATTTTTTTAAGTGATTTTTCATTTATACCACTAACAATCTTTGGTGTATTTTTAAAAGTCCACTCTTTGTTGCCAGGATCTATTCTTTCAGGTGAGTATCCAAGTAAAAAGTCTTCTCCTGCTAATAAACTTGAATTTTTTTCAAGTATTGGCTTAACTATCTCTAGTGTAGTTCCTGGGTAGGTAGTAGATTCTAGGATTATTATCTGACCTTTTGTTAAATTTTCGGCAATACTTTTTGTTGCAGCTTCAACATAGCTCAAATCAGGTTGATAATCGGTTAATGGAGTTGGAACACTAATTACTATGTACTCTGAATCTCCTAAAATATTTGAATCAGATGTAATTAAAAGATTTTTAGAAAGTGCATCTTTAAGTACTTTATTCGAAATGTCCTCAACATGTGATATGGACTTATTTAGGCTATCAACTACAGACTCATTAATGTCATATCCAGCGACTTTGAGTTTATTATTTACTGCTTCAATGGCTAAAGGCAAACCAACATAGCCTAATCCAATTACTGCTAAATTATATTTAAATTTACTCATATCTAACCAAATAAAATTTGAAAAATTCTATCTGAGGTTTCACCATCCCAATATTTAATTTTTGCTTCAATTGAAATTTTACTGTCTAAAACATTATTTATTTCATTAATTATATTTTCCTTATCAGTACCAATAACTTTATTAGTTCCCTCTTGAACAGTTATTGGTCTTTCTGTTTCTTCTCTCAGTGTTAAGCAATTGATTCCCAAATAAGTTGTTTCTTCTTGTATTCCACCAGAATCAGTAAGCACTAGGTCACATCCATAAACAAGAGACATAAAATCAATATAAGATAATGGATCAATTAGAGCAATGTTCGTAAGCTCTATATTTTTATCGTCAATGTAATCTTTAAGCCTTGGATGTGCTGGGAGAATGACTTGATAATCTTGTGTAAAGTTACTAATTGCCTCAAAAATTTCTTTTAAAGTCTCGTCATTTAAATTTGATGGTCTGTGTAAAGTCATTACAAAATATGGTTTATCTATGTTTAATGTATCTTTAATAATTTCTGAATTATTAATAATTTTGGATTTATTTTTTAATAACGTATCAATCATAATATTTCCAACATTATGAATTTTGTCTAACGATACTCTTTCTTTTAATAAGTTTTCTTCTGCATCTTCTGATGGTACTAATAGTAAGTCACTTATTGCATCTACCATTATTCTATTACGTTCCTCTGGCATGCCTAAATTATATGATCGTAGGCCTGATTCAACATGAAATAAATAAAGGTCTGATTGTTTAGCTGCTATGGAAGCAGCTAAAGTTGATGTTACATCACCAAAAACTCCGACTTTATCAATCTCGCAATTTTCAAAAATTTTTTGTAATTCTTTGACAATGTATTGAAACTGTTTACTCTGCGAATCAGAAGGTGCGTTCAAGTTTATATCAGGAACTCTTATACTCAGATCATCAAAAATATTTTTAGACATATTTTTGTCAAAATGTTGCCCTGTATGAATAAATAATACCTTTTTGTTTTGTTCTTCTAGCTTATTTAAAAGTGGAGCAGCCTTGACAAAGTTTGGCCGTGTTCCCACTACTAACGCTATATCATAATTACCAGTCACTACTTTATGATTTTAGTGATTAAATAGTTATTAATGAACAACTATCATTGAAATGGTGAGAAAAAAAGTAGTTTTAAATGCTTGCGGAGTTAAATCTCTTGGTGGCGTAAAGTTATTTGTTGAGGCATTTGAGTTATTATCAGAAGCTGAGACTGAGATTACAGTTCTGTATTCAGAAAATGAATTTTTTAGTGAGCTTAAAAATCAGTCATTAGAAAATCAATATGTGACTTTTATAAAATTAACTAACAAGAGATTTCTTCATCCCTTCCTTTATATAATAACTAATAAAAATCAAAGAAAATTAATTGAATCTAGCGATGCAATCGTTCACTTTGGTAATTTTGGTTTTAAAACAAAAATTAAATCTTTTGTTCTAATACAAAATATTCTTCCTTTTGTTTCAAAAGATTTGAAAAATATGATTCTTAAAATATTTATATCAAGAAGTATCAAGTTATCTAACTATGTGGTAGTTCAGTTGAAGCATATGGGTGAATTAATTGGTCAGGAATATAAAAATAAAGTTATAGAAATTGGTGAAATTGAAGAAGTCACAGTTAATGCAAAGAATAATTCAAATAAAATAGTTTTATTTGGAAGCAAGGTTTCAAACAAAAATTTTAATTTTATGGTAAATGCATTAAAGTCAACTTCATTAAGTAATGAAATTACTGTTATCAATCCTCCAAAAAATATAATTGAGTTTAATTGTGTTTTTACTGAAACGCAGGATCAGACCTCAAACGTGATGTCGGAAAATGAAATATATTTTCATGCAAGTGAACATGAAACTGTAGGTTTGCCATTATATGAAGCACATAATTTAGGATTAAAACTCATTATTCCTGATAGGCCATATTCAAAATATTTTAAGGGCGACAATGTTTTAATTTATAAATACAATGATATACAAAGTGCTCTTGAAAAAATTGAACTAGCAAATAATTTAAAATTAAAAAAATCGAATGCCCTTATTTATAACGAAAATTGGTCAAAAATCTTAAGTTATATATAATTTTTTAGAAACTGCTCTAGCTGAGTAATTTGTATTAAATCTTTCAATATCAAACTTATCAATGTTTATAAAAATATTTTTTAATTGTTCTTTAACATCAGCAATATTTGAATTTTTGTTTATCAGAATAAGATTACTAAATTCATCGGCAATTTCTAAAACTGGATCATCTTGAATTTCTACAAAGTGTATAACCGGTTTTCCTGTTGATATATATTCGATAACTTTACTTGGGAGTTGTGATGGATTTAAGTTCCCTATAGAGAGAAGGCAGTGTAAAGAATTTACCATTTTTTCTAAAGCTTCATTTCTAGTAACCATATCAAAAAATTTATTATATTTTAAATCAATTTTGTTTTGTTTAATCATTTCTATTGAATCTGGATTTGTATACCAGTGAAGTTCAAACTCTGTTTTGCTAAAAAACTTTAACACCTCCTCAGGAGAGCGAACACCTTTAGTTAATACTCCAAAGTAACCTATCATAATTGGCTTTGTTTCATAATTAAAAGAGATTGATTTTTGGAATAACTCTTGACTAAAAGAGCTAATAGGGTTCCCGATTGTAACTTTTTTTTCTGATATATTAAAGAATTTTTTATGTACATTGGCAGATTCTTGATGAGTAAAAACCACTTGATCAGCTTTTTTATAAAATTTGTTCTCAAAATAATAATTCAAAGACTTATAAAGGTATCGATTGTTTTCAAAGGCATTACTCTTTAGGCTAAATGGGTCTCCAATATCCATTACCCATTTTTTATTTTTGCCTCTGTTAATAATATATGCAGCAATATGCGAAGAAAATGGAAGACTCACAGATATAATTATGTCGTAATTTATATCAATTTTTTTTCGATTTTTCAAAATAGAGTATATCCAAAACATTGTGTAATCAGGCCATGCAAAAAATTTGTAAAAAAATCTATATATTTTTTTTAGTAATTTGAATAAATAATTTTTGTAATTTGAATTTTGTACAATATTTGATTGTGTTCTCAAGTTTTTTACAATCCCACTAGCTTTTCTATTGCCAATATATTTTATGTTAGGATCTTCACTAGTTTGTAAGGTTCCAGTCAGAACAGTAACGTTAAAACCAGATTCAATAAGCTCATCATATAATAATTTCCAGCGCGTAGTTCTTGGACTTTGGTGTGGTACAAATTGATGGGTAACTATAAGTATATTTTTTGTATTATTCATCTGACATTTTCATTGTTACTAGGCCAAGAAAGATGGCAAGTTGAGAACTAAATTCTTCAGCTTGAAAGAAAAACATTAATAGTATAGAGAGAATACCAGCAAGTAAATAGGTGTCTTGAGTTGAATAATTATTTAACAACTTTTTAAAAGTATTTCTCAAAATATATAAAAACATTAACAAACTAATAATTCCACCGGAAAAATATAAATTTGCATAGAGATTGTTAAACGAAACTACCTGGCCAGGATTTCTATAAATCGTTTGGCCATCTTTAGTTTGTCTTGTAATTTCAGCATACTCTGGTGAGTACTGAATATTTGAAAACCCAAGTCCATCCCCAAATATTTTAAAATTACTATTTTTAATATATTGATTTAATGTTTCAATGTTTTCAAATCCTCCTATTCCACCAGATGCAATAATAGAAATCCTGCTGAATACACTTTCATACACATTGCTTGAATTCTTTGCAATATCCTGCTCATCATCATATACAGAACAATCGCATTTATCTGCTGATTCCGGAGGGCACATTGAAGGGTCTAGAGCGGGAAATTTATAACTAAAATTATTACCAAACATAGATGTTACAAGAATCAATAGAATTGGAACTACTAGTAAAAAATTAAATTTCTTGTTTTTGTAAAAATCTAAAAGTACTGCAATTGAAAAAACAATAATGATGCTTATAATTCCTGTGAGGCTTCTAGTTAAAACTAGTGACAATATTGGAATTAATGAAATTATGTACCATACTTTTGACTTCCTAGCTAAATAGAAAATCAATGGAATAACTGGTGCTAGCCATACTGCAAGAAAACTTGGTTCTCTAAATGTTCCATAATTTCTTAAAATTGAACATGCCCTTCTAATTGGCTGGGTCCAACCACCAGTACCAGCTCTTGTACGAGAAAAATCAGTCCAATCAAATATATAAGAAAAATAAGAGTATAAAGATAAAAGAGATATGAAAACACCAATATATGCAATAAGTCTTATAACGTAATCAATATTTTTTTTCCTCACAAAATTAACAGTCAAAGAAATTATTGTGTAAAAACTTAAAATTTTTAGTAACCTAAGTCCGATATATTCAACAAGAGATGTCGTGGCATACTCTGGTATGTTCAAATCAAAGGTTATTGCTCTAATTATTGTGACAAAAAATAGGTAATACAGGAAGTATTTAATGAAAGTAATATCAAAAATATATTCAATTTTTTTGGTAAGTTTTAGGTAGAAAAATATTAAAACATAAAAAAGTATTCCAATCCAAGACAATGGAATACTGGCAATTGAGAAAGCGTCTAAGCCTTCTAGGAAAAAAGCAAGTGAAAAAATTATTAATGGAATATTTAGTTTTTCTAATTTCATATAAATCTTTTATACCCCTCTGAAAACTCAACTTTGATTCCGTTATTTACTTCTCCCCATGATGCATATTCCCCTAACTCAACATCATTAGAAAAATCTTGAATAGAAATTATCCCATCAGACAGTGAAACTTTTCGGTATATTCTTTTTTTATTGAAATCTGCATACCCAATAAAATTAAATTTATCGAATTTTAAAACTTTTCCACTACTTACATTATTTAATTTAAAACAATCAAATGGGGTATCATTTGGAAATTCCAAATTTACATTTGGTCCCCAATGATATTTAAGTGACCTAAATTTATTTCTTTTATTAATATCATCAGTGTATGTACCTGTTCCAGGATCTCTCGCAATCCATTTGTCGTTAGAAAAGCATTCGATAGATAGCTGATCGTAATGAGCATGTCCGCCTACTCCATTTTGACCAATATCACCACACCTTATTGAAAAATACTCATTAGAATTTCTCCAAATAAAAAGTCCAAAGTCTGGAAAAGAGTAATGTTTATAATCATGCTGAAATACATTAATTTTTTTATGGCTAACACTCTTTAAATTACTAAACTCAAGATTTTCTAATCTATCTATATTTTCTACAATATGATTATAATTTTTGCTGTCAGGAATTAATTCCTCTATTAAATTATTTAACCACTCTAAATTTAGAGGATTTTGTTCATCATATGAAAAATAAAGTAGTCTTCCAGAATCATTGTCTCCAATTTGAGATAGCTGACCTTTATTTGTAACTAATTTTAGAAAATGATTGTTTACAGTTAACAATTTTTGAATTTTGTTATTTAGGTCATTCTCAATTTTTAAATGTTGAAGAGATATGTATATTATTATTAATGCCTCTAACATTAATGCAGTGTAGTGAGTGGATGCTTCAAAATTTGTAAAATCACTATTAAACTGCAAATCAATCTCTTTTGATATCTCAATGATGGTTGATGTGCAGTCAAAATCTTTATTTTTATAATCATAATTAGCAATAAAAAACAGAACTGCTGCCAATTCAACAAAATAATGATTTCCGACAACATCTCCATTTTTTTCATAATTTTGTTTAACATATTCAAAATCTCTTGAAATAAAAGAATCCAATTTTACATATAAAGAAGACTTTTTAGTAAAAGGAATTTCTGAACAAATATTTTTAACAAGTATCAAGCTAATCAATCTAATAGCAACATCCATAGGACTATTAAAAATAATTTTATTATCTTCATTAGAAATTATTTCTTCTAAATAATTCATATCAAAATCAGGAGCTTTTTCTGTATCTGTAAAAACATGGAGGAGAACTTTTTGTAAAAATTGTAAACGTCCAATTTCATATGGGACCTTTACATCTGCTTTGTTAAAAAAGGCAGGCTTTTTCACATTACTACCAAATTTGAAATTATTAAAGAAATCAATATTGAATCTAATATCAACTTTTTTTCCAAACACATACGTTTGTTTTAAATTAAAATCTCTAAATGTTTTTATTAAATCTTCTTTCTTTAAATCTTTAGATATTGCAGAAACTAAACTAGAAAAATAATCTGGATGAGAATATATATAAGTTTCATCTGATTTTATATATTTGTTTTTGGTCGGCTTAAGCCAGAATAAAAAATTATAAATCAAGAGTTTCATGAATTTAAGCATCCTTTTCTTTTTTAATTTGGTTATTTATGAGAAAAGAAGTAAATAAAGAGAATAATATCTGTGATCCTAAAATTCCATATTCTATTGAAAAATAATTGTAGGTGTCGTTTATGTAATATAGCAAAAATGAGGAAAATGCAGCAGCAGTAATAACTTTGAAGAGATTAAATTCGTAGTGCATTGCGCGAGCAAAGATTATGTTTATCCTAGACCAGAGCATAAAAGGTAAAGAGAATATAACAACACTAAATATAGAAGCTAGATTTTCAAATTCTGCTCCTAGGACATTTATAAAGACACTGTTAGCAATATCTTCCAACAAAATATAGGCAATTGGGATAAATAGTGAAATCAAAATTACTATTCGTAACTTACTCCTAATGCTTGTAATCTCATTCTTATTCTTCAATTTTGAAATCTCTGGGAAAACTATGTCCAAGCTTGCACCAACTAATTGATATAGTCCTTCAAGTATTCGTTTTGACCAAGCTAATACTCCAAGGATAGGTCCAGAATAAAAAACTCCGAGAATAACGATGTCTAGTTCTGATAAGAGTGCTGCAGCAAAAGTTGTTAACACCATTTTCCTTCCAGAACTTGTTAGGTCTTGTGTTGAATAAATATTTTCAATAGTTGAACTTTCAGCAGGTAATGAGCTGTGAGCAACAAAATAAAAAATAATTAATATTATTGTTTGAAAAACTATTATCCAAAATATCGAATATTGGAAATAAATAATCAGCCACCCACCAATACCATATAAAATTGTTCTTAAAATTATTTGCTTAGAACTAATAACAAAATCTCCTTTTGACTGATGATAAGCAAGTGCAACATGAAGCATTTCGTTAAATACAAAACCAATTAGAAAGATAAATACATAGATACTATTTCTTCCAAATAAAGCCGATAAAGGTACTACAAGAAAACATGCAAATATTGTGTTTCTAATTATCGTTTTATAAGTTGTGTAAAAAAGATTTCTATCAAAGTTTTCAACGTTAGCACTTGTTCTTGTTACCACCAAAGCTAAAGATAAAACTGTTACTGTGCCTAATAAAACAGACAGGCTCTTTGCAGAAGCATACTCACCGTATATTTCTGCACCATATTCTCTAGAAATAATAGTTATAAGAAAAAAATTAACAATCAATAGAATGATTTGCATTAATGAAATATAGAACGTATTTTTCTTCCAAGTTGCAAACATTATTTATTTATCCTTAATAGATGCCAGCTGGATAAATTATAAATATACCAAATTTTTTGTATGTCTCCACCTTTAAGTGTCCTGCTTAGAGCGGTTGGATCAAAGAAATTATAATTTAAATTAAATTCATGAATTTTATCGAGAAAATAACTTGGATCTTTTTGAATCCAATTAGAAATAGGAGCTCTAAAACCTTGTTTCTTTCTCCTTAGAACTTTGTCGGGTATGTGTCTAGTTGAAAGATCTTTCAGTAGTGGCTTAGTTCTATTTAAATCAAAAATTATATTTTCTGGGAGACTCAAAACAAATTCTACAATTCTATGATCTAAGAAAGGCACCCTTGCTTCAACACCTGATTGCATACTTAACTTATCCATTCTCATTAATAGAAGTTCTGGAAGTCTTATCTTTAAATCAATTAATGTCATCCATTTTGTTATTGAAAAATCTTCTCTTGAAGAATAATCTTGCCATAAATTATCAGAATAGTTGATCAGATTTGAGTTAGTAATAAAGTCAAATTCCACCAGCTGTTTGATTTGAGCTAAGTTAAAACCTACTGCACCTCCAGGAAATGGATTATTATTTTGAATTATATTAATTAAAAGATTGGCCCTGTGCGATTTAAAGTTATTCTGAGAAATAATTGAATTAATTTTTGGAATGCTTTTATAAAGCTTTGCAAATCTAAGCCAATGATCGTATCCATAAAATAGTTCATCAGCACCCTCACCAACTTGAACTACTTTTAATCCATTAGATTTTGCTAGCTTACCTAAGAAATATAAAGGAATACCTACTTCATCTCCTATTAAATCATCTTGTAAAAATGAATAATCTGAAATAATAGCTCTGAATTCTTCAAAGCTTATTGATTTGTGTATTAATTCAACATTAATTTGATCTGCACTATATTGTGCTTCTTTAAACTCGCCTTTATATCCATCAAAAATTTCATCATAATCTACATTAAAACTTTTTATTTTTGTATCAGCGGCCAACAAGGACCCTATAAGGGTTGAATCTAAGCCTCCAGATAAATACAATCCAACTTCAACATCACTAATCTTCCTATACTCTACAGAACTCTTAAGCAACTTATCTAAACGGTCGATTGCTTCACTACTTGTAATATCTTGTTCTGTGGTGAAATCAAAGGGATCCCAATAAAGTTCCTTTTTAATTTTTCCTTCAAAATCAACAACTATAAATTCGCCTGGTTGTACTTTTTGAATATTCTCATTACCAGTTGAGCTACTTGGAATAGCTAAATGTCTTAAGTAGCTGACATATGCTTCTCTATTTGGTGAGAAGCTTACGAGATTCGATGTATTTAAAGTATTAAATTCTGACGAGAATGCAAAATACTGATTACTTATTGAATAGTAAAGTGGCTTTAATCCAATTCGATCCCTTGCCATAAAATAATAATTTTTATTGTAATCCGCTATAACAAAAGCAAATTGACCAATTAGTTTATTTAAAATTTCTTTACCAAAGTGTTGATAGCCAACAAGCAATACTTCTGTATCGCCTTCAGACTTAAATTTATAACCTAAACTTTTAAGTTCACTTCTTAATTCTTTATAATTATAAATTTCACCATTGAAGACTATATGGTATTTATCGTCGTCTGAAGATAAAGGCTGATTAGATCTTGGATTTAGGTCGATAATTGCCAACCTTGAGTGAACAAAAGTACAGTTTGGATTTATATTTTTTATTAATGAATGATCTGGTCCCCTATGATTTAGGGAATTTTTAATATCAATAGATATTTTTTGGTCAATTACAGAATTGTTAATACTTACAATTCCACCTATTCCACACATTTATCTAACTTTAATGTAAAATTTTTTATTTAAAGAAGTTAAATTATTTTTGTTTAAAGTTAATGTTATGAAGTATTTGTTAGATATAATCCTATTGATTTTGATTTTGCCAATTTCAGTGGTTGTTATTCCAATAATTTCAATTGTAATTTTAATTTTAGATTCGCAACCTATTTTTTATACTCAATATCGAATAGGTCTAAATGGTAAGGAATTTAAATTATACAAATTTAGAACTATGGCTGAAGCCTCTGATGAGTCTATTCACAAAGACCACTATAAAAATCTATCTTCAAATAAAAATATTCAGCCATCATTAAGTCCAGATGATCCAATAAGGATTGAAAACGATGACAGAATTACTAACATAGGAAGTTTTTTACGTAAAACCTCTCTTGATGAATTGCCGAATATAATTAATGTTTTACTAGGCCAAATGTCCTTTGTAGGGCCTAGGCCACTTGTTAAGTATGAGTCTGACTTATATGGTGATTATCTACAATCAAGGAATTCAATAAAACCAGGTATTACTGGTTTAGCTCAAATTCAAGGCCGTTTGGACCTAAGTCTACAAGAGCGACTGTACTGGGACTTAAAGTATGTAGAAAAAAAATCATTTATAAACGATTTAAAAATAATAATTAAAACAATTATTTCTGTACTATCAAGAAGAGGGGCTAATTAATTCTAAATAGCGTTTAAATGCAATTTCTTTGTTTGAAACGTTTAGTTGAAAATATTTAATATTTTCTAATATTTTACTAATTTCACTAGAACTTTTCATGTCTTCAAGTTTTCCTCTAAGACCTTCTGGATTTTCTAAATCTATATTGAATCCCAAGCCATATTTATCAATCAATTTAGACACCGCAGAATTTGGATTGGAAAAATTTATTAGAACCTTGTTCATGTTTAAATAATCAAATGTTTTCCCAGGAAAACCTTCAAAAGTAATTTCATAATCCAAGCAAATTAATGCAAAAGGAATTTCTTTGGTTATATTTTCCAACTCATTTCTTTCTAAATAATTATTAATTCGAATACTATCATTTGAAAATTCTGATAAGTTATTGAATTCTTGACCAGCACCATATATATCTAACTTCCAATCACTCGGAAAATATTTTTGAAAATATCTTAAAAATGCTGATAAGTTTTGAGGCCTACCGGTATTTCCTGCATAAAAAATATTATTTAATTCAAAATTAGGTACATAATTACTTTTCATGAATGGTGAGAAATGATTTATTACATTAATTTTATTTGCAGTAATATTTCGCTTATTTATTAAATAATTTTTTAAATCATCTGAATTTACAACAACTTTATTTACTGTCTTCAATGCGTAATTATCAATATATTTAAAAAATAGTTTTAATAATTTATTTGGTTCTTCATTTAATTTTTCAGCAATTTCTGGGTAGAGTTCCCACAATGAATAAACCGTATTAATTTTTAGAATTCTAGATGCAAATATACAAACTAAATTCATTGTCGGAGGATAACTAAATATAAAAATATTTTCGTAATGGGATCTATTTTTATAAATAAACAAAATAGATTTAAAGTTAAAGTCTATCCATTGAAAGAATCTTGATGAATTGGAAAATTTTCTTGGTTTAGATTTTATATAATGTACTTTAATATTTTTATAACTTCCAATACTAAGATTTTCATTACTATTATCAAATAACTCAAAACTCTTTATGTTGTATTGTGGTGTGCTTGCCAAAACTTCAACATTGTGCAACTCGGTATTTATACCTTCAGCTATTTCTGAAACAATCATTCCAGTTGATATTGTGTCAGGCGGAAAAGTTAAAGAGTGGAATAAAGTTTTTTTCATTGTAAAAATGATCTTGAAATATCAAAATCATAGTCTTCTTTATTGTGCATATGAAATTTATTGTTTTTACTTAAATCTATTAAATCTTCAACGATAACTATTGATGACGTTCCATCACCAAATGGATGTGACCATTTATTATTATTTAAGCTATCTGCCATTAAATGAACATCTTGAAATTTTTGTTCTTCTAAAGTCGGATCAAATTTAACTGATGAACCGACCTCGTACACTTCTGGCCTCTCAGTGCTGTACCTCATTTGTATTGATGGAATATTTAAAATACATGCCTCCTCAATAACTGTTCCAGAATCAGAAATACAATATTGAGATTTTTTAAGTAAATAAATAAATTCCAAATATCCTATTGGATCTATAACTAAGACATTGTCGTTTAAATTAAATCCAAACTCTCTAATTTGCCTTTGAGTAGCATATCCCATTGGAAACACTACTTTTTTATCAGAAGAATTTATTAAATCTACTATATTTTTAAGACTTAACTTATTTAATATATTTTCTCTTCTATGGCTTGTGACCAATAAAAATGGTTCATCATTTATAAACTTCTTTACATTTACATCCAAATATTCCTCACCAGAGCTAAACAAATCTTTAAATTCTTCAAGAATATCTACTATTGGATTGCCTGTTACTTTAATTATATTTTCTGAAATGCCTTCATTAAGACCCTGTTTTTTGTAAGAAGGAAGGTATGAATATATTCTATCTGATAAATGATCTATTGTTTTTCTATATTTTTCCTCTGGCATTCTCCAGTCATATGATCTCATACAACCTTCAATATGAATTATTGGGATGTTATGCTGAGCTACACCTATTGATCCCATGACTGTATTCGTGTCTCCTAAAAACATAACTGCTTTGTATTTATGATTTTCTAAATGTGTATAAGTTTGATTAATTATAGAAGAGACAGTTGTTGCATCATTTTTAATATCAATGTTAAATTCATAATCTGGAACTGGTACATTTAGTTGATTAAAAAAAACATCCTTCATGTTCTCTGAATAATGTTGTCCAGACCAGATAAAATCAAAATCTATATCACTATTTTCATGCAGTAACTTTATAATTTTACTTGCTCTAATGACATCAGGCCTTATTCCGAGAATTAAACCAATATCTTTCATATGTTATTAAGAATACCTTTAGTAAAATCACTTTCAGACAATTCCTTAACATTTTCCTCTATTGTTGGGACAGACTTATAACCAGCATCTCTCCATAATTTTAAATTATTATCTTGATTTTGAGTCTTTAAAGTTCTGTTAACCGAGATTGATGATTTAGATTCTTCAATTACTACATCAACATTAAAATAATTTTTGAAATAAAGTAACAGCTCATATTTTGAAACCTGGTCTTTTGGAAGAATATGTTGTGTGTAAGTGTTGAAGTTATTATTTTTTATCATCCCATCAACTATTTTTGCAAAATTAAGAGTAGTGATGCCGTTCCACATATGGTCTATGAAGCCATATACTTTATTTGCATTTTGAGAAAGAAGCCAATTTAACAGTGATTTGCCTTCTCCTCTTTCAGGGCCTACAATGCTACCTCTTAACAGATACTTTTCAGAGTGTTCAGCTTCCCCACCAATTTTAGTTTTACCATAAATATCTTTGGCATCTTGAAAAGAGTCCTCAAAATACCCTCCTGCTTCACCAGAAAATACACAATCAGTTCCAATCTGAATATATTTAAAGCTCTTACTTTCAGCTTGTTGGGAAATATATAGAGGAAAATAAGTATTGATATCTATAGCTTTCTCAACTGACACTTTGTTATTTTCTTCAATTTCAGGCTTGATAACTCCAATACAATTTATTAAAAAATCAGGATTTATATCATTGAGTAAGCCCTCTAAACTATCTGTTGATACATCAAATTTTCGAATGTTATCATCTAATTCTATATCTTCATCTCTTCTGCTGGTTAAATATATTTCATATTCATTCAGAGATGTAAAATAATTAGAAACCATAGTTCCCAACATGCCGTCTTTACCAAGTATTAATACTCTATTCATAAATATTTGGATTGTACTCTGTCCATGGGTTCCAAAAATCAGATTTAAATCGATAGTCATCGTCAATAGATTCCTCTAAAGGAAGTGATGAAAAATATCTCACTGCATTATTTTCAGTCAAATTCATTGCTCCATTAGCGTAATTTTTTGGAATATATAATATCCCACTATCAGTTGTCATATTGAACTTAAAGACTTCTTGATCTTTTCTAGGGTTTTCAAAATCTTCAATTTTAACAGCACAAACTACGAACTCTCCATCTTCTACACTTATCCATTTTTCTTCTATTTTGTGCCCGTGCCACGCTCTAACAGTTTTAACTTGTTTATTAACTACTTTATATGTTCTGACAACTTTGTTAAGATTTAAGTCGTTTGTAAATGAAACTGTACCTCTATGATCTGAGTTTGATTTACTTTCAAAAATTCTAGGTTCCATTTCTTAAGACACTCCAAAAGTTTGTAAAAATGACTGATTTGAATATCTTGGATCGTTTATATCTTTTATTCTGTTAGCTGAAATTAAGTCGTAAACTTCATTTATTCCTTGATCTACTTCTATTAAAGCTTCAAATCCTGTTGCAACTTTAAGTTTTTCACTAGAAACTTGATAGTTTCTTGTATCCTGAAAAGGAAGTGGTGTTGTTTCAATTACAACATCTGGTATTTTTTCTTTAACTTTTTCAGCTAACTCAATAATTTTATAATTTTTATGATGTAAATTAAAAATACCATTGACATCCGTTTCAAGAGTTTTATCTATAGCATTTGCAACGTCTTTAACATGAAGTAACGGTCTCCACTGATCTCCTCCAAATACACTCATTTTTTTATCTTGGAGAGCCTTAGTAGTTAAAATATTAACAACTAAATCTAGTCGTATTCTTGAAAATTGATCACCTATACCAAATAATGTTCCCAATCTAAATATTATTGCGTCGGAGTCTTCAAGATATTTTTCCGCAATTAATTTAGAAGATGCGTATTCAGAGAGGGGGTTCACTGAGGAATCTTCGTTTAATATTCCATCTTGAGCTCCATATACGGAACAGGTTGATAAAAAAACTATCTTTCCATTAAAGTTTTTAGTTAGGTTATTTACAGTCTCTGCATTAATTTCATGTGTTAAGGTTGGATTTATTGCACAAGCTCCATCACCAACCAAGGCTGCCAACCATATAACTGAGTCATAATTATTTAAAATTGGATTTAGTTTTTTATAGTCCCTTATATCACCAAATATAAAATCTACATCTTTTCTAAAAGAGTTTTCATAAATTAAAGAGTCATAGACCGTAACATTATGTTTTTTGGAAAGTAAATCAACAATACTGCCACCTACGTAGCCAGCACCACCTACTACTAAAATATCCATAACTTTTAATAGTATATGGTTGTAAAAAGTAATTTATAATTTTTTATTTTTCGGCTTTTAGGTAAGAAAAGTAAAGAAAATATAAGAGCCAGGATACAGAATGATTATGTAATAGATCAGTCGACATTGAGAGAATAAAAAACACTGTGAGAGAAATTAAATTAAAATCAAATACTAACTTTCTTTTAAACAAGTTTATAAAAATTAAAAAATATAATAAAACCCCAACTATTCCATAATTTATGAGATAGAAAATAAAAGAGTTGTGTGGGCCATAGCTATACGGATTTTTATCAAACTCATCGTAAAGATAAATATTGTTCGATTCAAAAATTAGTTGATTCGAACCATTTCCAATTAATTTTATTTCTAATGAACTAGAAATAAAATATTCCGTAGACGCTTCTAACATCAACACTCTATCACTAATGCCGTTGTTATCATCATTCATAAACCTTTCATAAACTCCGAGTGGAATTGCAGCAATTGATAATACAATCATTGTGACAAATAATTGAGTATACAATTTTTCTCTTATGAACTTTATAAGCGTAAACAGTACAAGAACAACTAATGAAAATCTTGAATAAGTAACTATTACTGCAATAAGGGCTATTGGAACAATAAAAAATACATAAGAATTTTTATATTTGAATAAACTATAAACACCAGTGACAGTAATTAAATCGGCAAAACTATTAGGACCTCCTGCTTGAAAACCATTCATCCTACCTTTTAAATAATCAAGGTTGCTTGGATTAAATCCTATATTCCAAGTTTGATAGTCATCATTACCTAAATTTATCTCAAATATATATCCAATTATCGCAAAGCCTGCTAGGTATATAAATAGAATTAATGGGAAATATAAATAATCAAAATGTACTTCATTATTAGTCATATAGACATACAAGATAAAATAAAATACGAACCTGTAGATGTCTGAAGAAAGAAAGCTTTGATTTATGTACAGGTTTTGGAAAATTAAAAATAGCAAAAATAAAAAAATATATTTTCCCGTAATGTCTAAGGTAAACATTTTATTTTTTATGATATAAGTTATAGCAATTGATGTAAAAATTAATATCGGCAAATCATCTGTATGTAAATAAGGACCGTAAATTTCAAAATGGGGAATTACTGGAATTAAAAATAAAATTGATGGAAACGTGTTTTTTAATTTAATATCTAACTCCTATAAATAAATTATCATCCTATTAATTTTATTCTTAGTATTTATTTTTTTTGTTTAATAGATTTTTTCTTTGTTAGCATTATATAGATGACAAAAAATGTTCTTGTTACCGGTTGTGCTGGTTTTATTGGTTTTAACTTATCAAAAACATTACTCAAAGAAAATCAAAATGTTTATGGAATTGATTCATTAAATAGCGCCTATGATAAAAAATTTAAAGAATTAAGACTTCAAAACTTAGAATCAGAGAGGAATTTTTATTTTACAAATAATGATTTATCAAATGAAGATTCACTTAATGAATTAGTAGATATTGATATTGTTTATCACATGGGAGCAAGGGCAGGAGTACGACAAAGCTTTAAAGATCCACTAAGTTACATAAAAGACAATACTGTCGCTACAACAAATGTAGCTAACTTTTGCAAAAACAATAGTATTCAAAAAATGATATTGGCTTCAACTTCATCTATTTATGGCAATAGTGGTGATAAAGAAATGGTTGAAGATTTAGATGAAAAGATCAACCCCCCATCAATTTATGCAACTACAAAATTATCTGGAGAGACTTTAGCTAAGACTATCCTCTCATCACACGATACTAATTTAATAATCACAAGATTTTTTACAGTGTATGGTCCATATGGAAGACCTGATATGTCAATACTTAGATTTATTCATTGGATCATGGAAAACAAAGAAGTAACAATATTTGGCGATGGCGAACAAAGAAGATCTTTCACATACATTGACGATGTAGTTGAATTACTACTTAAAGTTAAAAATTGTGATAGTAGTGAAACTTTTAATGTTGGAAGTAATAAAACTTCTTCTTTGAATGAGGTAATTAAGATAATTGAGAATTTCTCTAATAAAGAAGCTCGAGTTATTAATCAACCAAGAGCATTTAGAGATCCTGATGTTGTACTCCCAAGTTTATCTAAATCAAAGCAGATACTTAATTGGGAACCATCAACAAATATTGAAGACGGTATCAAATCAACTATTGAATGGTATTCTTCATTTCAAGATAAGATAAAAGACTATACATATATTGAGTAAAATGAAAAAAGTTATTGTAACTGGCGGTGCAGGATTTATAGGGTCTAACCTTGCTAAAAAGCTCTTAGATCTCAATGTTGAAAAATTATTAATAATTGATGACTTGTCAACCGGAAATGAATCTAATATATCATCAATTGTTAGTGATGAGAGGGTCCAGTTTTTAAATTCAAAAATCGAAGATATTGAGAGTCTTAATGAGTTGTTTAAAGATTATGACTTTTGCTATCATTTAGCTGCAGGTGTGGGTGTTCAGTACATTATGGACAATCTAAGTGAATCACTTTTAACTAATATTTTAGCTACACATAAAGTTCTTGAAGCATGTCAGGTTAATGAACTCCCTATACTTTTAACTTCAACTTCTGAAGTCTACGGGGTAGCCGAAGATGATGTGTGGACTGAAGAAACAAAAAGTTTAATTGGTCCTACTACCAAATTGAGGTGGTCATATGCCGCTTCTAAAATGATTGATGAATTTATTGCATTATCATTATTTGAAGAAGGAAAAGTTTCTCCAATAATTGTTAGATTATTTAATATCATCGGACCTAACCAACTTTCAAAGTATGGAATGGTAGTACCTAAGTTTATTGAATCAGCTCTTGAAAATAAAGATATTTTAATTCATGGTGATGGTTCACAATCAAGATCCTTTACTTGGGTTGATGATGTTGTTAATTATTTAATAAAATTAGCAGAAGTAAAAGCATACGGAGAAATATTTAATATTGGTCAAACAGAAGAAATTTCAATTAAAAATTTAGCTGAACTAATTATCGAAAAAACTAATTCTAATTCTCAAATAATTTTTAAAAGTCATGAAGAAGTATTCGGAAAAGCATTTGAAGACCCTAAAAGAAGAACTCCTGGTATTGATAAGATAATTGAGTTTACTGGTATGAAACCAACAAAAAATATCGAATTTATGATTGAAAATATAATCAATTTTAAAAAAAATAATTAACCAGTGAATATTCTTGTAACAACTGGAATCTTTCCTCCAGATGTTGGAGGGCCTGCTAAATTTGTTCCCTTAATTGCAAATAAATTATCAGAAAGAAATAATCTAAAAGTAATTACTCTAAGCGAAAAACCTGTTGAGGATAATCATAATGATTATGAAGTATTCAGGATTATTAGGAATCAAAACAAAGTTTCTAGATTTATTAAAACACTTATTTTGATCATTAAAAATGGAAAAGATGCTGATGTAATATTTGTAAATGGTTTATGGCTTGAGGTATATATATCAAACTGGCTCATCAGAAAAAAAACAATTAGAAAGATAGTTGGAGATCCTGTATGGGAGAAGTTTTATACACAATATAAAACTGATGATGATTTTGATACTTTTCAAGAAAAAAAATATAACACAAAAGTTCAATTTCTTAAGTTTGTAAGAAATACTGCTTTAAAATCTTCAAATACTGTTGTTGTGCCTTCTTATCATCTTTTAGAATTTGTAAAAAAACAAGGGTATAACGGAAGGTTAATTCAAGTAAATAATGGGACTGAAAAAACTCAATCAATTAAGAAAAATAAAGCGGATAACAAATTTTTAATTGTTAGTCGCCTTGTGAGACATAAAAATATTGATCTTGTATTAAAATCTCTAGATTTTCTTAAAAATCAATACAAAATTGATTTTACGTTGAATATTGTTGGTGAAGGCCCAGAACATAAAAGTTTGAACAATCTAATAAATAAACTTGGTTTACAAGATTCAGTCAATATTGTTGGTGCAAAGTATGGTGAAGAGCTTAAATCTTTTTACAAATTTTCAAATTATTTTCTTCAATTGTCATCTTATGAGGGAATGCCTCATTCAATTCTTGAAGCAATGAATTATGAACTTACGATCATTTCATCAAATTTTGGGGGCAACTTTGAACTCCTTGGAGATAATGATTTTGGCTTTACATCTCCTTCATTAGATATTGAAACTGTAGCAAATACAATTTATTTAGCTATTAAAGATAGTTCCGATATGACCACAAAAAGTAAGGAATTAGTTAATAAACACTACAATATTGAAAACACAATAAACATGTTTTCAGAGATAATTTTAGATAATGAATAATAAAAATCTTTTATATCTAAATCTAGCTGTAGATGATGAAGATGTATCTCTGGGATTTGCAAACACGTGGATTAAACAATTTTCTAATAAATTTGAAAATGTTGACATAATCACTTTAAATAAATCTAACGAAAATATAGGTTCAAATAATAAAGTAAATATCTATGGTTTACTCAAAGATGACAATACATCAAGAATAAGTAAGTTTTTATTAATAAGAAAGACAATAAAGGAACTGACATCCACATCTAGTTATGATTTATGTTTTTCACATATGTCACCACTTCTTTTATTAATGACAAAATTTTACAGCTTAAAAAGGTTTCCTACAATACTCTGGTACACCCATTCAAAACCTAAAGAATTCTCAAAAAAAATTATACTAATTATAAGTTTATTCTTTTGCGACAAAGTTGTTACAGCTTCAAATTCTTCATTTCCCTACAAATCAAATAAGTTAAATGTGGTTGGTCATGCAATTGATTACGAACAATTTCTAAATAAGAGACAGGAATTGCTAAATAAGGAATTTCTTATTTTAAGTAGAATATCAAAATCCAAAAATTTAGAAGTTGCGATTGATGGATTTTTAAAAAGTAAATTTAGTAAACATAATATTTCGATAATTGGTGATGCAGTTACAAAAGAAGATTCGGAATACAAAAATAAACTTTCAAAAAAATATGAAAGTAACAAAAATGTATCTTTTTTGGGGAAAATTCCTCATAAAGATTTGCCTTCTTTAATGAATAAGTTCTCTTATCACATAAATGCAACTCCAGAGGGTTTTTATGATAAATCTGTATTGGAAGCAATATCAAATGGTCTTTTTAATCTTTACGCTAATAAAGATTATGACAAACACTTTAAAAAAGATATGCACTTTTTAACAAAATTTGAACTTAACCAAAGATCATTAACGGATGTTTTGAACTCTGTGTATGAACAGGAAGATGAAAATTTACTAAGAATAATTGAATATAGTCAATTAAGTGTTTCAAACGAATCTATTCAAACTATATTTGAGAGAATAGTGGCTACAGTTGAGAGTTAACCCAATCTATTGTTCGAGTTAAGCCATCTTCCAGTTTGACTACAGGTTCCCAATTTAGAAGATTTTTTGCTTTAGTAATATCAGGCCTTCTCTGTTTTGGATCATCTTGAGGTAAATCTTTATTAATTAATTTTGAATTTGAATTTGTTAAATTAATAATTGTGGACGCAAGTTCGTTTACAGTTATTTCGTTTGGGTTTCCTATATTGAACACATCATTTTGATTTGATTCCATAAGAGCAATAATTCCGTTAACAGTATCATCAACAAATGAAAAACTCCTAGTCTGGGACCCGTCTCCATAAATAGTTATATCTTCATTCTTTAAAGCTTGAACTATGAAATTTGTAACAACTCTCCCATCGTTTAATTGCATCCTTGGACCATAGGTATTAAAAATTCTGACAACTTTAGTATTCAAGTCATATGTTCTGCTGTAGGTTGCTGTAGCTGCCTCTGCAAATCTTTTTGCTTCATCATACATACTTCTTTCACCATTAGGATTTACATTTCCCCAATAATCTTCACTTTGAGGAGAAACTTCAGGATCACCATAGATTTCTGAAGTTGAGGCAAGAAGGTAGTCAGCTTTTTTTACTTTTGCTAATCCCAGTGTATTTATCGTACCAATACTTCCTGCTTTAAGAGTATTTACTGGATTTTCTTGATAAGCGATTGGAGATGCTGCACTAGCAAAATGAAATATGGAATCCACATCATCAGAAATTTCAATATGGTATTGAACATCATGCTCCAAGAACTCTACATTTTCTTGTGATAGTAAATGTTCAATATTTTTGACATTACCTGTGAGTAAATTATCAAGCAAAATTAAGCTATGTCCCTTTTCATAAAGCTTGTCAGCAAGATGTGAACATACAAACCCTGCACCTCCAGTAATTAATATTTTCAAACTAGCTCCATGGATAATAAATTATGCATTGATTATTATTTGCATAATTTGATAAGTTCATATTTAATTCTTCTTTGAGTGGATACATAATAGACAAAAGAGAGTTTGAAGGTACTTCATCTAGTTGCTTAATGCTTTGATAATTAGGAACGTCAATTTCAGTATCTAAAATTATTACTTCTTCTCCCATTTCATTAAGCATATTGTATATGTCTAAAGTTGGTGAATTTCTTAAGTCGTCGGTGTTTTCTTTAAAAGCTGCACCAACTAAAACTATTGTTTTGAGACCATTATTGTTTTTCAATGAGAGAAGTTGGTTAATAGTCCACTGTAAATGCTCATTGTTGGAACCAATGATATTTGAAATAAGTGGTAAATTTAATTCATCTTGATTATAAAAATTATTAACCTCTACTAAGTCTTTTGGAAAACAAGATCCACCCCAAGATGGTGATGGTCTAAAATAATGAGACCCTATTCTACTGTCTAAGCCAACACCTTTTAAAACATCCGTTAAATTAGCACCTGAATAAGCTGATAATCTAGTGGCTTCATTTACAAATGAAAGTCTTAAAGGTAAATATGTATTTGATAAATATTTTATAAGTTGTGAGCTGATTGGATCTGTTATTATAACCTCAGTATCATAACCTTCATAGAGCTTTTCAAGTTTATCTATTTTTTCAGAACTTAATCCACCAATTACAATTCGATCAGGATTAAAAAAATCACTAACTGCAGAGCCCTCTCTTAAAAATTCGGGATTAAACGTTAGAAGATTTTTATCATAGCCAACATTCTTACACACGTTTTCAATTTCATATGGTGGTATGGTAGATTTAACAGTTATTGTAATGTCTTTATTTTCTAATTTTGAAATTTCAAGTATTGCAGACTCGAGAAATTTTGTGTCGACAGAATTTGTTTCAAGATTATTTGGTGTTTGTACACAAATAAAAACTATATCAGTTGATTGCCAATCCAAGCTTTCATAATTTGAATGAAAAGACATTCTGTTAAAATTTTCATCTTTTTCAAAGTAATCATCTAAATCTGGTTCAAAAAAGGGTAATTGCTTATCTACAAGCTTTTGGATTTTATCACTATCTAAATCAATAAAAGAGACAATATGACCCTGTTCTGCAAAACCAACACCAGTTACAAGCCCTACATAGCCTGTTCCCACTATGACAATGTTCATATTATGCAATATTAACAATTTATAGATTTAATATAATTAGTAATGATAAATTATATAGCTCACTGGGACAGAATACTGATTCAATCAAGAGTTGAAATTATCAATGAGTTACAAGATTACAAATTTAGAGCAATTTGCCCTATGAGTAAATCAAGTAAAATCAATGATCATTATTCCGAAAATATACACTGGAGAATCTCAAAAACTAAATTCTTTGATATCAACGCAATTTTTAAATTAAAGAGAATACTGGACAACCTAGAAGAAAATAGCATAATTCATGTATTTACATTAAAGTCTGGATTCTTTTTTATGATTGCAGCTTATTTTTCAAAGAAAAAATTTAATTCAACACTTTCTGTAACTGGTTTGGGATACCTTTTTAGTAACCGTTTAAATACAAAATTGATAAAATTTTTTCTAAAACCTATTTTTGTATGGCTCATTAGTAAAACTTACAAAAATATAATTTACCAAAATTCTAGTGATGAAAATCTTTTCAATAAGTACTCAAAATTTACAAACAATTCTTACCTGATTGAAAGTTCAGGTTTGCAAGGAAGTCAATATCTACTTAAAAAAAAGTTTAATAAGCAATTAAAAATTCTATTGGCTGGGCGTTTATTAGAAGATAAAGGAATTAAAAACTATATTGACTTAGCTTCTCAAATGAGCTCTGATAACATCAAATTTTATCTAGCAGGGGAATTGGATGAAGGGAACCCAAAGTCGCTAACCAATAGAGATTTAGAAGATATCAAAAATAATAAATATGTTGAGTACTTAGGTTATCTGGATTTAAAAAAGGAATTACAAGAATACGATGTTTTAATATCCTTATCTGATCACGAAGGATTTTCTAGAATTCTATTGGAAGCAGTTTATGTTGGTCTTTATTGCATAGCATATAAAAATAGTGGTACTAAATTTATAGAAAATTTTCAAAATACCAGAATTGTCGATTCTAAAGATTTGGAATTAATTAATGATGAAATTACAAATGTTTTAAATACCGAAAAGAACGTTAGTCTTAAAAACAGGGAAATTATTATTAAAAAGTATTCGACCAAAAATATAGCCAGTTCATTCAATAAAATTTATAAATTGGATATTTAAAAATGCAATTAAACATTTACTATGTAGCAATCTTGTCGATAGCATTATCTGGATTATTTAATTGGATTATTCTGTATATAACCAAAAAATTTAGTTTTAAAAAGTCATCTTTACTGAATGAAAAACGATTAGTGAATAAAAATATCCCCCCTCTTGGAGGAGTTGCTTCTGCTGCAGCATTTTTTATTTCAGTAAATTTTTTAGGTGATGCAGATTACAACTTTATAATTATTGGTGCTTTTAGTTTATTAATCTCTATCCTTGGATCAATTGATGATTTTTTTAACCTTAGTTGGAAAATAAAACTTTTTTTTCAAAGTATTTTTGTTGTAATACCAATAATTTATTTGAACATATTTTTAAATATTGAATCTTTATTAAATCTAGATTTAAATAATTCTTTTAACTTTTTAATATCCGTACTTTGGGTTATTTTGATAATTAATTCAATTAATTTTATTGATAATATGGATGGCTTAGCAGTAGTTGTAACTGGAAGTATATGCTATCAATCAATACTGTTAACTTATTCATTAAACCAGAATAAATTAACAGACCTATCGGTTGTGTTGTTATTCGCAATTTTAGGTTTTTTTATTTACAATTTTCCTCCAGCAAAATTGTATCTTGGTGATTCTGGAAGTTTATTTATTGGATTTTGTTTAGGTTTTTTAAGCATTCTTTTTACATGGAACTCTGAACAAGATTATCTTTTAAGTTATGCGCTGAGCCCTGTTCTCTTGTTCTTTACAATTCCTTTGCTAGATTTCCTAGTAATAATGTGGCATAGGGTAAGTAATGGGATTTCTCCAACTCAAGGTGGGACCGACCATATATCTCACAGGTTGCTGGCAAAAGGTTTTTCAGAAAAACAAGTTTTATTTTTATTTTTTATTTTTAGTGCGCTAAATTTTGTACTGATTCTAGGATATGTATTTTTAAATAGCACCTTTTCAACAATGGTTTTATTGGTCTATCTGCTACAAATCATTTTTCTATTTAACTATTTTCGAAAATTAGATGTATTAAGCTAAAAGGCTCTCTAATTCAATAATTCTATCTGGTGTTCCAGCATCAACCCACCAACCCTTAAACTCAACATTGGTACATTTATTTTCATTTATATATATATTGATAAGATCAGTTATTTCATATTCACCTCTTGAAGACGGGGAAAGCTTCTTTATGTTGCCCATAGCAAGAGAGTCAAATATGTATAGCCCTACTACAGCTAAATTGCTTTTAGGTTTTGCTGGCTTTTCTTCAATGTTCATAACATTTCCTAAATTATCAACTGTTGCAACTCCAAATTCATTTGGATTTGCAACTTTTGTTGTAAAGATAATGCATCCACCTTCATCACTAAATTTGTTCAAATCTACTTCTTTTATTAAGTTTTCTTCAAAAAAGTTGTCCCCCAAAACAAAAATCACAGTATCTCCTGTACTAATGTATTGTTCGGCTTTTGAAAATGCATGAGAAATTCCTTTAGGATTATCTTGAATTGTATAGTTAATTGTCAATTCGGGAAATGCCTGGGATGTAACTTCTCTAATTAAAGAATCAAAATTTGGATTAGTAACTATAACAAATTCGTCAACACCCCATCGATTCAATTGATCAATTTGTTGATTTATCATAGGTATTGAATTGACTTCTAAAAGTACTTTTGTCTTATCATTATCTCTAAAACCCTGAAGCCTTGTACCTAAACCCCCAGCAGCAATTACACACTTTATTCGCATAACAAATTTATTATATAGTTATACTTTAAATTTGGTTGATAATGAATAATCAAAATAGATATTATTACTTGTTAGGGTTTATAGTTGCTATAGGTATATCTGCTTATTTTGTAATCTTTCCAAACTTTGAAACATCAGAATTTGACGCTGAAGTGATAGATAATATTTCCAAAGGTGTAACAACCACTATTGTAAGTAATGAAAACAATGAGCAAATAAATGAAGAACCATCTATCAGTGAAGATATTGATATAGAAAAAGAAAACCCAATTGCAGTTAACAAGTTTTTAGTTAATTCAACCGCCGAAACAGATATTGAAAATTTTAGTGTTTATCTATTAATAGGTTCTGATGAGAGAAGTGAGAATTCTTCTGAATCAAGGGGCTATGTTGATGGAGAGAGAGCCGATGTTATTATTTTGGGATTAATTAATGACATTTCAGGTAAAAAGCATTTAATTTCGATTCCAAGAGATGTGTTAATAAGCAATCCTTGCACAAAGGAAGTTACAAGGATAAACGCAACGTACAGTAAAAATAGTTGCGGTAATAAAGCTGAAAATCTAGCTGCTTCAATAAAAGTATTAACTGGAATAAATGTTGATCATTTTGCAAGTTTCAATTTTGAAGGTTTTGAAAAAATTATTGATTCATTTAATGGTGTTGAAATTTGTGTTGATCAAACACAGCGTGAGGGATTTTCATTTGAACTTCAAAAGGGTTGCCAAACTGTTTCAGGTGTCACAGCTTTAAATTGGGTGGTTTCAAGAAATACTGAAGTACTTGTTGGTGAAAAAGTTATTGATAGCAGTGGTAAAGATAAATCAGAATGGATGAAGATGGAAGGTGTAAGCGACCTTTCAAGAAATGAGCGACAACAATATATTATTTTGCAATTATTGAATGGTGTTAAAGACTTCAAAAGTTTGAATGAATTAAATGTATTTATAAATGCTCTTGAAAATGCTTTTATAATCGATGAAAACCTTACAATAAATAAAGCGGTTAATCTTCTATGGAGCTTCAGAGGAGAAGATACAAGTAGTATAAAACAACACTCTTTACCGGTTGAGAACTATGTACTTGCTGATGGTAGACAGGTACTAATTATGACCGAAAACTTTTCAAAATTTGCTGCTTCTATTGGTATATTGGAAAACTAATTTTTCAGGGTCTCGTTTAACAAAAAAATTGGTACTAACCAAAAATATATAGCAACGTCAGGTGCGTAAATTAAATCATTAGTTAAATTTTGAGTCATAAGCATTGAGAAAATTACTATCACAAGAGAATTTTCTTTTTTAATATTTTTTAAAATTAAGTAAAGGATACTTATAACAATTATCAAAACTGGCAAAAGTCCATATTCGACTGACATTGTTAAAAAGCCGTTGTGGGATGTTGTGATTTCATCATACTGAGAAAGAGTAAATTCAGATATTGATGAATCAAATTTTCCGTTGTTAAATATTAATTTTCCAGATCTTAAACTTTGCCCACCTAGAAAGTTAGAGTATCCGCTAACAACATCTTCAACCCAGAAAAAATACATTCTTCCGTCAATTATTGACCACTTCCAAGACTGATTATTAATATTTCCATCATGAGATAAAATCGAACTCTGGCTAAAAAGTGTCTCATTACCTTTAGGTATGTTGTTCAATTTAAGTTGAATAATTATTTCAAAATCCTCTCCGGAGATATTGTTTTCGTTAGGTAAGGCAATCCAATAACTTCTTGGGCGTTTAAGTTTTATAGCGTCTTCTTTATAAACAATTTTTCCATCATTCCTATTGTCATAATATTGGTTAGACGTTGGTAGGTAGATAAAATAATCTTTATCACGATTGTCTTCAATAAAATTTATTTCTTTTTTATTATTTCCTGAATTTATTATTACCTTTTTTATAAAACCATCTAAGTACGAGCCGCCAGGAGACTGCCCATCTGCCCATCCCCCAACTTCAAAAAACGAAGTATTCTCTATAAGATCTATGACTAACCCACTAGTATGGTTTGAACCAATCTGATTCCAATTTAATCCATCATTTGAATAATAAAAAGAAACAATAGACCTAGGTAAAAAGCTGTCTCTGTAGTCAAATTTAAATTTTAAAAATCCTTCAGCAGGACTATCCCCTAACTCTTTACTTTGATTAACTTTATTAATTGAATCATTATCAGAATATACAATATTAAATTCTTCATTTAATACATCCTTATCTAAGGTAATTAAATAATCTTTATAAACATTTTTTATGTAATTTCCCCCTCCAGACCCAGATATTATCTCTACATTATTTATTCCTAATGAGTTTAAAAAAGATCTATTAGATTGTTTTAAAAATATTGAAGGATAAAAGTAAATAATTCCTAATGAAAAAATTAGTCCAATAGAAAATATTTTAATTTTTGAAGATTTATCAATGTTTTCTGAGAAAAACAAGATCAGTGTTAACCCTACAAAAAATGCTAAATATGAACCTCTTGAAAATGTGAAATAAAGATTTAATAAAGCTATCAACAAAAAAGCTGTATTAAATTTATCAGCAAAAAAATATTTTTTAAAGTTATCTGAAGTTGATAAATTATTAATACAAATTAAAGCATACACAGCACAAAATATTCCTATCACATTAGGACCGCCACCTTGAAAGCCTCCCAGCCTACCTGATGTAAATGGATTAATGCTTCCAGAATTATTTAAAACCCACCCATCGATTGTTCCTGGTAATTGAAATTGAAATATTACTAAAAAAAAGTTTGCTAACATGACTATCCATAATTGATTGAATACCTCTAATAAAGAATCTTTGTTTTTTTCAATTGAATCAATGCAAAGAAACCCAAGTAAGAAGTAAAAATAAAATCTTAAATTGACTTGATTAAAAATTGTAAATTCACTGGATATAAACGATGTATAAATTATGAAAAATATCAAAAATGAATAAAATATTTTATCAAAATTTGTTAAATTAAAATTTTTAATTTTTTGCATTAAAAGAACTAAAAACAAAAAAATTAAAGGTACATCTTCTAAGTTTATTCCAAAAAGGTCTAGCCCATAGTTTGCTGGAATAAGTAATGTTAATGCGAATGTTGTGCCAATGTTTTTAGAATTTATTTTTACATTGTTCATAAATTTATTCAAGTGGGCCCGGCAGGACTCGAACCTGCGACCGACGGATTATGAGTCCGTTGCTCTAACCAACTGAGCTACAGGCCCTTTTAACTATGAAATTATTGATTGAACTTTAAGAGCAAGGCTCATATCACCAGCAACTTTTAACTTACCAGTCATGAAAGCCGCTTGTGGACTTGAAGATCCATCCATAATTGCTTGCATAGTTTCAGTATCTGTTGTAACTGTACAAGTTGCTTCGTTATCGTCTGATGTTATTTCTCCATTTACACCATCGATAAAAACAACTGTATCGTCAGCAACAAATTTAACTGAACCACCTAAAACACTTAGATCTTTTCCTTCAGCTCTTTCTTTAACAATTGCGAGATAATCCATTTTTCCTCCATTCACTTTAATTATAGTGAAAAATTTACCGTATAGCTCCGAGGGTGGGACTTGAACCCACAACCAACGGATTAACAGTCCGCTGCTCTGCCAATTGAGCTACCTCGGATAGCAAATTAATAATACTAGAATTCAAATGGTATTCTGATAAATTTCT
>Ga0181575_10000344_pt1 | contig 33849 bp, 9 predicted proteins | sample 101ome_23_FD_145599 | JGI IMG/M metagenome (GOLD analysis project Ga0181575, IMG submission 145599) | Coastal salt marsh microbial communities from the Groves Creek Marsh, Skidaway Island, Georgia - 101411CT metaG (spades assembly) | ecosystem: Environmental > Aquatic > Marine > Intertidal zone... | reverse complement strand
GACCATCAACCGTTCCTGAGATTGTAATATCACCATTAATATCAATATCGGCAAATTGGTCGATAACCGTATTAAAGACAGAACCATCACCTGTATTAATCTGGTAGGTATTATTTGCGTTATACCATACAGTTGAATCTACACCCTTGACGGCTCCTGTGGTGACATTAGTTAAACGCCCATCTTCATCAACCGTAATGACAGGTATTGCTGAAGCAGAACCATAAGTTCCTGCGGTGACAGCCGTATTCGCGAGTTCTGTTGTAATTGATATAGAACCATTGCCTAAATCTGTAAGTGTTGTAGAACCGCTTCCTGTGACTTTACCAGTGAGTGCAACATCAATCTGTGGGTCAGGCTTATTTGTTGTATTTGTAAAATCTAAATAATATGAACCTTCTTGACCGTCGAGCAAGTCAGCATCAAACCCATTACCTGAGCCTTGAACTATACCATCAAGCTTTGCGCCATCAACTGATAGGTCTCTACCATCAACAGTTCCTGTGACTGTAATATTTCCTGTGACATCAATACCTGCACCGAAATCAACGTTTGCATCAAACTGAGAAATGTTGGCATCGTATTGAGAACCGTCACCTGTAATAATCTGATAAGTATTATTTGCTGTTAACCAATTCGTAGAACTTATACCTGCGACCGAAGCAGTAGCAGCTGCAGTGATACGTCCATCAGCTGCGATTGTAATAATAGGAATTGCTGTTGCCGAACCATATTGAGCAGCAGTAACACCTGAAGCAGCAATATCTGTTGTGATTGTTCCGTCTGCTAAATCAGTTAATGTAACTGAACCTGTGACATCGCCTGCGAGTGTAATTGTTGGGTCAGGTTTATTTGTTGCATTTGTAAAGTCAAGATAGAAATCACTATTTGCACCATCAAGTAAGTCTGCGTCAATTCCTGAGAACTGTCCATCATTACTTAAGATAACTTCTATGATTTCATTATTTGTAATTACATAAGGTGTATTTGTGAAGTTAGTATAATCTAAATAATATGTACCTTCTTGCCCATCAAGTAAGTCAGCATCTAATCCTGAGCCTGTACCATCAACTGTTTTTAAACCTTCAAGAATTTCATTGTTAGACATATCAGCTGTAGCACCAGCTTCAATTGCATCAAGCTTTTGTCCGTCTGCTAATATATCTCGGCCGTCAACTGTACCTGTGACTACTATATCACCCGTGACTGTTAAACCTGTAAATTCATCAATGACAGTATTAAATACGCTGCCATCAACTGTAGAAATTTGGAATGTATTATTTGCGATATACCAATCAGTATCAGAAACACCTGCGACTGATACATCTGCGGCTGCGGTAATACGACCGTCTTCATCAACGGTGAATGTTGGAATTAAAGAAGCTGAACCGTATGAACCTGCTGTGACTGCGGTATTCGCAAGTTCAGCAGATATGTTAATTGTACCATTACCTAAGTCAGTTAAAGTGGTCGTCCCTGACCCAGTTACCTTCCCTGTTATATTAACATCTATTTGAGGGTCAGGTTTATTAGTCGCATTTGTAAAATCTAAGTAATGCGATCCTTCTTGCCCGTCAAGTAAGTCGGCGTCAAATCCATTCCCTGCGCCTTCATCACCTGTTGTGATGATTCTTCCAATCGTTCCACCCGAAGCAATTTCCCAATAATCATTTGCTTCATTCCATTGTAGAATGACATTTGTTTCAGAACCTCTTTCAACTTCAAGACCTGCATCTTGAGTTGGACTGCCTGTATGATTAGCGTTAAGAGTAATGATATTATCAGATAACTGAATAGTTTCTGTATTGACATAAGTCGTATTTCCTGATACAGTAAGATCGCCTGTGATTGTTAAATTTGCTGCGAATGTATCATCAACATCGGATCTTAAAAATTGTGTTGAATCTAAACCATCAAGTAGGTCAGCATCGAGACCTGAACCTGAACCGTCGACTGTTTTAATTAAAGTTAAAAGGTCAGCAGGATCCGCACTAAACTCAACGATGCTCTCTGTACCGTTAACATCTTGTTTAATGTATATCTTACCGTCATAAGTGTTTATCGCAAGTTCGCCTAACTCCAGCTGAGCAGTAGTTGGCACTCGTCCTTGAACGGCACTTCTTTTTAACTTAATTAATGTCGACATATATATGTCCTTCTTATATCATATACCTATATAGGCAACTATTTAAAAGGTTCCTCCATCAAGTGTTGTCACGGCAACATCGCCGCTTGTCACTGTAAAGTTTGCTATATTAAACGAAGCAACACCAATATTGGTATCACTCGCTAATTCACCAGCAATTAATATTTGATTATTGCTGACGGTTGTATCTATACCTTCACCAGCAGCAAAGGTAATTGTTTCGCCAAGGGCAACTGTATCTACGCTGCCTGACTCTGCGGCTAATTCTATACCGCCTACTGTTAGATTATTTATCGCTGTATCTAAAGATTGTTTATTTACTGCATCTAAACTATTGACAGGGTCACTAACATTTGATATAATAGAGTTGTCAACACTCAATACACCAGAAGATGGATTGATTGTAATATCTCCTGAAGTAGTGGAAATAGCAGAATTCGCAAATAAGAAATTACTTCCTAATAGGATTTGTGTATCAACATTTAGTCCTAAAATGCGGCTATTACCACCAGCAGGGTTAACTCTATAATTAGTATTTTGACTGTCAATAAAGTTCCTTGAAAATACGGAACCGTCTGATACATACCAACTATTATTTGTATTATCAAAATATGTACCGAAGTTAAATGTAGAACTTAAGAAACCTAGTTTGGTTCCTTGAGCAAACATATACATATTTCCAGAACCAGTACCAAATGTAAGTGTTGTACTTGGTTTATTATAACCTACCCATAAATCAGCAAATCTTGAAGTACCTGCCGGGTCAGCATAATAATTTAAATCGTCTTTACTTACAAATTTCGTTGCTCGTAAGTCACCGTTTGATGTATCACCACCTTCTGCATTAATATATCTTGCATCAAGGTCTACGTAATTAAACGATGTTGCGATTGAAACATTTGAGTTATGAACAACTGTACCGTCACCTGTGACTGCTCCTGTTAATTCTATGTCAAAGTTATCAGTTTCAAAGTTTACTTTCTGTGACACGTTGTTTGCCGTAACAGTTAAACCGCGTTCGATATTACCATTTCTAACAGCATCTTCAACAACACCAAAAATAGATGGAACGAAGTCAACAACCGCGTTGGACGATACAGATAATGGAATATTTACAAGAGAACGAACACGACCATAAACGTCAAACTCAAAGTTTGGAACCGTGCCTTCAACACCAGCTTCTCTTAAACCTGTAAATGATTGCCATACTGGGTCTAATCCAACTTGAACAACATTATTTCCAGAATCATATGTTTCAATTGTTAATGCTGTTCCAATTTCAAAACTTGGTGTATTCGTTGTATTAAATAAATCCAATACATACGTATTAGCACCTTTCGTTATATGGAAGTCTCTATCAAAAGTATTTTCTACATAAAACTTAGTAACTGCATCGGAATTGTTGACAGGCTCCGCTAAACCTGTTATAATTGTATTGCTAACATCGATACTACCACTGACATCAAAGACAAGGTCAGTCGCAGCAGGAGTTGTAATTCGTTGTGAGTTGTCAATTGTAAATGCAGTAATACCTGCGGTGACAAATCTTAATTCATCGTTATCTGCACCAGGACTTGATTCTGCTTCAACAAAAGTATCTTGGTCAACGTCTTTAACACCACCTAGTGATGCCCAAGCATTTCCACTATATCCTTCAAATACTCCATCTGTTGTATTGAAGCGAACCATACCTGATGTTAATGAAGCAGGTCTCTCCGCGGTAGTACCGACAGGAACTGTAAGTGCACCTGTTGTATCAACCACAACAACTTCAGTATCACTATCAATTGTTCTTACATATAATGCATTCCAATTTGAACCTGTAGTACCTAGGTCATACGTAGCATCATCTTTAGGTAATAAGTCTGAGGTAAAGTCAGCAACAACGTTAATCGTATCTTGTACTTGGTCACCTAATGTTAGATTACCTGCGACCGTTAGGTTTCCTGTAAATGAACCGTCTCCGTCAACTGTTAATGTTGAACCATCCCAAGTAAATCCTGCGTCATCTTCAAGTACGCCATTAGGTCCTACAACAACTACGCGGTTATCGGTTAAGTTTCCTAATGATAATTCGTTCGTTGTTTGATTGTATGTTAAACCTGCATCACCTTCTATTGTTCCGTTTGCGCCTGCTACAAATACTTGCCCAGGTGTTACGGTATTAATTTCAGGAGAAGTTAAGAATTGTGAAGTTGCATTAACAACTAAATGAGCACCGTCATATTGGATATTATTATTTGAAGATAACGCACCAGTATCGGTTACGAACATCATTGTGTTCGCTTCGAGGTTACCTACTGATAAACTGTCACCTGATAAACCACCTGATGTACTAAAGTCACCATCAACAGAAATACCACCAAGTACTGTTAAGTTTGTTCCATCCCAAGAAAGGTTCGCCGTTCCATTTAATTCACCACCAGAACCTGCATATACAACTGCTTGGTTTGGAATATCGGCAACCGCAGCAGAGGCAAATGTTGCTCCACCTGTTGAAAAGTCAAATACTATCTCACTTAATGTAGAACCATATTTGAAGTCACCTGAAGAATCAATTTGAATTCTTTGTGTTCCACCTGTATAAAAATCTAATTCATCATTGTCTGCGCCAGGTGCTGTTTCAGCTTGTATGAAAGTATCTTTATCAACGTCTTTAACACTACCTGCTAATTCTGACCATTGTGTACCATCATAACCTTCAAATCTACTATCCGAAGTATTATAACGAACCATACCTATAGCAGCGGTTGGTCGGTCTGAGGTTCCACCTACAGGTAGTGTAAGAGCGCCGGTTTCATCAATCGTAACGACACCTGAAGAACTCTTAAGTGTCGGAGTAAATATTCTACGCCATTCTTTAGTAGGCGTACCTAAACTGTATGTATCTGATGCATCAGGAATCAAGTCCGATGTAAAGTCAGCAACAACATTAATGGTATCAACTTGATTATCACCTAATGTTAAATTACCGCCTATAGTGACATTACCTGTAATATCCGTATCACCATCTACTGTAAATGTTGTTCCGTTAAATGTTAACTTATCACTATCAACAAGTTCTCCGTCAACACCTGAGAATACAACTCTGCCTGATGTCAAATCAGTGACATTAACTGAACCTAATTCTGTTTGACCAGGTACTCTAAGTATATCTAAAAATACACCACCTGTTGCTGTAATGGAAACACCATCAAAAGATAGGTTAGCAGAATCAATAAGTTCGCCGTTTGCCCCGGCATACATAATACGACCTTCATTGAGGTCAGTAATATTAACACTTCCTAATGTTGCTTGCCCAGGAACGGATAAGTCATCTAAGAACACCCCGCCTGTTGCGATAATACTTGTGCCGTTAAATGTAAGTCCAGGTGAATCAATTAATTCTCCATCAGCTCCTGCATATACAATACGACCTTGAGTTAAATCTTCAACATTTAGAGAGCCGACCTCGGCCTGGCCTACAACATCTAATCCATCGAGGAATACACCGCCTGAAGCGATTAACGAGGTTCCATCAAAAGTTAATCCTGCACTATCAGACACAGCGCCATTAGCACCTGCGAAAAGTATTCGACCTTCTGTGATATCTCGTATGGATAAAGTATTAAATAGACCAGGCCCGGCGACATCAAGAGATGTAAGACCTGTAAGAGTTTCAGATGTATCACCTAGGTTTAGATTTGTTGTTCCTATGGTGAAATCTTTTGAAGATATAATTGTTGAGTTAGCTTCGAAGTTTGCTGGGTTGAAGCTTACATTTTCAAAATCTGTAATATGTCCGAAAGTATCAATTGAAATATTTTTCGGATAAGATAAATTTGGGTTTGTAGTACTGACAGCATTAGAAGTGTCAGCGTGACCAATAACAACATTTGCTCCTTGGTCATAAACTGTTTGAGATACAATGATTCCATCAGTATTCGCAACGGAAACAACGTATTCGCCGATTGTGTCAATACCAAGGACAACACTATCCGGAACGATTTGAGGCTTTCGTTCTGCTGGTGCTACAATAGGAGTGGATTGGTCTTGTTTCGGGACAGCCTTAATCGAGCGGCCGCCACCGATTTTGACTTTTATACTCACGAAACCTCCGTAATAGTATCGACTACGATCGCTAGGCCTTCAACTATTTTGGTAAGTTCTCCTGTTTGTTTTTCCATTATTACATCATATTGATATTTGCCCGGAGCGAGTGCTTCCGTTTGTTGGTCGGTAAGTACCAATGTGACGTCATTATTTGCTACTTCAATATTGAAATTAGTCGCTGCCGTGGACGAATATACTTTTCTTATGCTGCTATAGAAATTATAAACAGAAATAGTTGCGTCATCATATTCGACACCTTCGTCATTAAACAGGTTCAGCTCAGTCCTGAAGTCCATTCCTCTATCGATGTATATGTTAGCTCTTGATGCCATGGTGATGAAACCTTTTTAAATTTTTTATATTATTACCTTATTTATAATATCCAGTGCTACAAATAGAAAAGGACATTATGTTTAAATGCCCTTTTTGTGTAATCGGTATTAATGATTTAGAGCACCTTATACTCCATAATAAATTACTTTTTCAGTTGTTCGATTTCAGATTTTAGTTCTTTAATTGCTTCAATTAGAACAGCAGTAATGTTTCCGTATGCAACTGATTTAAGACCTTCTTCATCATTTCCAGTACGAACAACTTCTGGTAAAATTTCCTCAACTTCTTGAGCAATTAAACCAATTTCTTTACTGTCTTTATCAATCCTGTTATATGTAACACCTCTCAGGTTATCAACAATATCAAGTGCATTTGTTATTACATTAACATTTTCTTTTAGTCTCGCATCAGAGTTTGTAGTTACGTCTCCAGTAAACGTACCGTCGCCTCCACAAACGAATCCTTTTGTACCCATATCAAATCCAGCAACTACCGCATTACTTGAATCCCTAATTGTAATATCATGGGTATCATCGTTACCGTCAATGTATAATCCTGAACCGTTTTCATATACCTCAAAGTCAGAACCTGTACCGAAGTATAATTTAGCGTTATCGTTGAATACAATAGAACCTGTGGTGACTGTATTCGTTGCTGTTCCATCAAATGATCCACCACCTGATGGCCATGTTGTAATTGTTGAACCGCCTAGAGTAATTGAATTAACTGCGTTTAAGTTATGTACTGTTAATTCATCATCATCGTTGATATAATAGAAGTTACTCTCTGCTAATGAATCGGCATCCGAACCATCTGGGTTAGGAGTTGTTGTTCCATATAAAGGTCTTGCTCCTGAACCACCTTGCACCATTGTGATAAACATCGCGGTGCCTTGTAATCCAGAGTTATGGATTGTAGAAACATCAACATCAGTGGTAGACCCTGAAGAACCTTGAACACCTTGAACAGATATACCTATAGGTCCTTGAATACCTTGAAGACCTTGTAATCCAGAACCTGTAATACCTGAAACACCTTGTGGACCAGCTGGACCTGCGGGTCCTTGGAATCCATCCGCACCTTGCGCACCAGGAGAACCTGCTTCACCCTGAGCACCAGACCCAGCAGGACCCTGTTGACCAAGCTGCCCATCGGCACCAGTTATACCTTGAACACCTTGAGGGCCTATAGGACCGGAAGGACCTTGTCCACCAACTCCACCATCAATACCTTGTTCACCTTGGAAACCTCGGAAACCTTGGTTTCCTTGTCCACCAATACCTGTGTTTCCTTGTAATCCTCTTTCACCTTGGACACCTTGTGCACCAAGAGTACCTTGTGTACCTTGACCACCGCCTCCGCCGTCATTACCTTGAGCACCTTGAGAACCAGTTGTTCCTTGAGGACCTGCTTCACCAGCTCCATCGTTACCTTGAACACCCTGATAACCCGTAAATCCTTGTGCACCCTGAACACCTTCTCCACCTGGATCTCCTGGGCCACCCTGAATACCTTGAATGCCTTGAGGTCCCTGAATACCCGGAGCACCTGTTCCTGGAGGTCCTTGAACACCTTGGAAACCTTGAATACCTTGTAAGCCTTGAGTACCTGGAGCAGATTGTCCTTGAATACCAATTAGACCTTGAATACCTTGGAAACCAGTGAATCCTTGAGTACCTTGTAATCCTAATCCTGGAGGACCGTCAGTACCTTGGACACCTTGGAAACCAGCAGGACCTTGAGAACCTGTTCCATCATATCCTTGGATACCTTGTGTACCCTGAGTACCTGTATCACCTTGGACACCTTGGACACCAGTTCCTGTGATACCTGATATACCTTGGACACCTTGTAAACCTTGTGTACCAGTTCCATCAGCACCCTGTGGTCCTTGGACACCTTGAAGACCTTGCGAACCAGCACCATCAGTACCTTGAATTCCTTGAGGACCAGCAGGTCCGGGTTGCCCGTCAAGTCCGGCTGAACCTTGTGTACCGACCCCGCCGTCAGTACCTTGTGGTCCTTGAATACCTTGCGTTCCCTGTCCGCCGATTCCACCAGTCCCTGCTATACCTTGTGAACCAATAATACCTTGAATACCTTGAACACCCTGTGCTCCTGCACCGCTAGGTCCTTGGAATCCTAAATCACCTTGAAGACCGATAGGTCCTTGAGGACCTTGAGCACCGACTCCACCGTCATTACCTTGTAAACCTTGAATACCTTGAGGACCTTGAATACCGGCAGGACCTGAAGAACCTTGAGCTCCTGCACCAGTTTGTCCTTGTAAACCTTGAGGTCCTTGAATACCTGTGAAACCTTGGATACCCTGAGCACCTGTTGCACCGGTTGAACCTGCATCGCCTGTTCTTGCGAATGTAATTGTAATATCTTCTCCATCAGAGAATGAACCATTACCGTTTACAAATGCACAGGTGACATTGAAATATCCTGTGACTTCAGTTAAAGCTGAAATTGTAAATATTTGGAATACTTCAGGTTGTGATTTTTTCGTAACTTTAAAATGACCTTTAATAGGACTTGTTGAGTCATCAATTGTTCTTAAGAAAGGTTGAATATCAACAAAGTTATCATCCCTATCATCAATGAACATTGCTGTAGCAGATGAATATGTACCATTATTGAATTTTAATGTACCAACACCTGGGTCGTTGTTTAAAGTATCAGTACTGAATGTATAATCAAATGTAATACCACCAAATGAACCTTCAGCACCTTGTAAACCAAATGAACCTTGAATACCTTGAGGTCCTTGTAAACCTTGTCCTGTTGAACCTTGAAGACCTAATAAACCTTGTGTACCTTGCGCACCTTGAATACCAGCTGGGCCGCGAGGAATAAATGTAATTAATGTGGCAGGACCGTGAACTGCGTTAACTTGTGTTTGCCAACTTGATACATTACCGTCAACATAGTTAACATCAAAGAAACCGTAATTCTTAGAACCTGAATCCCAAGTCCAATCTGTAATTTCATAAACCATCCAATGGTGACCAGCAGGACCATTTCCATCGTCGTAATTACCTTCTTGTATTTTTAGATAACCTTTGACTGCACCTGGCTGAGCATCGATGAAATCTAAGAAAGCATCAATCTCTTGTGTATATTGGTCAGCAGGAATATCATCAAGTGTAATTAATGTAGCACTTGCTGGATTAGCATTATTAAGTTTCCAATTATTTGTACCTGGGTCTGTACCTCCAACAATATTACTTGTGAAGTTCCATATCCATGTTAAACCACCGTATTGACCTTGTTCACCTTGTAAACCTTGGAGTCCTTGTAAACCTTGAATACCCTGAGTACCTTGGATACCCGTAATACCTTGTTCGCCTTGTAAACCTTGAAGTCCTTGTAATCCCTGCAGTCCTTGAACACCTTGTGTACCTTGAGTACCCTGAACAGATTCACCTTGTAGACCCTGTAAGCCTTGTAAACCTTGAATACCAGTTGTTCCTTGAGGACCTTGAGCACCTTGCGTACCTTGTGGACCAAAGTCACCTTGTAAACCTTGAATACCTTGTGAGCCTTGAATACCTCGTTGACCGTTTGGAATAAAATCAATAATTGCTGTTGCACCATAAGTAGCAACCGCACCATTCTGCCAACTTGTACCTGGGCTTGCATCAGTACCACCTAATGTACTACTTGCTACGTACTCAATATCAAAATGACCCCAATCTTTTCCTGTTCCTGATGTTGACCAAGTCCAATTTGTAAAGTTATAAATTACAAATTCATAGTCATCAGATGTCGTATCTTTTGGAGTACGAATAAAAATTTGACCTTTAGGTTCACTTGTTAATGTATCTAAGAAGTCAAATAAACCGTCTACTCTACGGCCTGTGTTTGTTAAATCGTCGATGTATAAAGTGGTTGCCTGAGTCACATCGCCATCATTAATTAACCAACTATTTAATCCTGGGAAACCTTCTGTTGTTGAATTGACGAAGTCCCAATCAAATGTTAAGCCACCACTAAATCCGATATGTCCTTGAATACCGTCATTACCTTGAAGACCTTGCATTCCTTGTAGACCCTGAGGACCTGCACGACCTTGTAAACCTTGTGTTCCTTGAATTCCTTGTGTACCCTGAGGTCCTTGAATACCTTGAGTTCCTTGAGGACCGACATCACCTTGAATACCTGTGAAACCTTGGATACCATTGATACCTTGAATACCTTGAGAACCAATATCGCCAACTCTTGTAAATGAAATGATACAAGCAGGACTTGATGTTAAATCTGAAACCGATGCTGTTGAAACAACGTGACTGATAAAGAATGTATGCCAACCAACATTATCAGTAATATTTGAAATTGCGTAAGTAACGGATTTTTGATTATCAGCAATGTTTGTAATTTGGATATAACCTTTAACATCACCTTCAACACTATCAATTGAGTCAAATAACTCTTCAAGATCCGCGCTATTCTTAGCGGTATTATTGATGAATAAAGCTGTAGGAGCAGATATGCTTGAGTTGTTAATTGCGAACTCATTAGCACCTGGGTTTTGAGCAATAACTCCAGTATCAAAATCAAACTCAAATGATACACCGCCGTATGAACCGACGAAACCTTGTAAACCTACATCACCCTGAATACCTGTGAAACCTTGAATACCTTGTGGACCTGCACGTCCTTGTGTTCCTTGAATACCTAAGTCACCTTGGATACCTGTAGTACCTTGAATACCCTGAGGTCCTGCTCGACCTTGTGTACCTTGGAAACCTAATAGACCTTGAACACCTTGGAAGCCTTGAACACCACGAACACCTTGGAATCCGCGGAATCCTCTTTCACCTTGAATACCTTCATTACCTAATATACCTTGAACACCTTGTGGTCCAATGAAACCTTGTAAACCTTGAACTCCACGGAACGAACCGATATTAACCCAGTTTGCTCCATCATAAATCCAAAGAGTATCATCAGATTGGTCAACTACAGCTTGACCTGTTGTTGCACCTGGGAATGCTGTATTTAATGAAGATTGGTCACCAGGACCTGCGATTGAACCGATGATTTCAAATCCAGGACCGTAATCACCTTGTAAACCTTGAGCACCAGTTGCGCCTTGAATACCTTGCTGACCATTACCTACTTGAGTGACAGGGTCAGATGCAAATACCATAATAGCAAATGCACTTGATGTAGACGGAGTTGTTGCATTACCATTGCTGTCATAGAATGAAGCTTCAAATCCATTAACTGTTTTACTTTGAATTGATACTAAACGACCATCGTCATTAAGCTCACCATCAGTTACGACCGTATAATCTGTGTCAGGTTGAGCAGCGCTAAAGGTAAAGTCTAATGTACCATTAACTGCATCCCAATTCGAAGATGAGATTCCTGTACCTGTAATTGCATTTGTGTCGTCAACTCGAATAAATGCAAATGGAAGAATAGCATCGACTGTGGTACCACCGCCACCTTGTATCTCGACCCATTGTGTACCATCAGAAAAATACAGCTTATCATTATCAGCGTAAACAACCGCGCCTTCATAGACGACGGGGTCAAGCGTAATTGGAAAGGCTTGCGGATTACCGAAACCTATTAACTGACTTTTTCCTGTTAGTGTTCCAAAAGACATTTAGTTTATTTCCTTAAATTCAAGTTTTATTAATAATATATTTATTCTTATTAAACAACATCGTCTTCCTCTGACTGACCTTGAGTGAAAGATAATGTTGCGTGAACTGCTAAATCAGTATCCGCTAAAATCTCTAACGTATCACCACTCTTTAAAAATTGGCCGTTCAGTGGAATCGGGATTGTTTGATAACCTGGCACTGGCAGTTGTCTTAATACATAAAATTCTGCATTTAAATCTTCTCTGTGCATTCTTACGTCAACAAGAACAGTACTGTTCGTTGTATTACATAAAATTAATGGCGAAATAATTTCACCTACACCAGGCTCAACTGTTGTTGAACCACCGAAAACTAATTCAGGAACTTCATAATTAGGAACATCCGCAAGAACTTGCCAGTTTGTAGAGACAACCTTATTGACCGCTACCGGTTTTGCATCAGGTGCCTGCGATGTTTGTATAGTTGTAATTGGCATTTTTCTTTATCCTATTTTATATTACTGCTCTACTGTTTGAAGCTCTTCTTGCGAGTTTTCTTACAGAAGATGTAAATGGTCGACCTTCAATTCGACCTGTTCTACCGTTAATTCTCAGACCTCTTGCGAAGTACTGGTTATTCAATTCATCAGCTCCTGACCAACGAATTCTACCACCATCCTCATTCAGTACCGAAGCAACCGCTGAAATAGCAGCACCTAAGTTTCTGAAGTTCAGAGGTAGAGCATTTCTGTTAACACCTGCTGATGCACCGTTAAACTGGTGAGCAATGGATTCAACCAATGATCCGAATACCAATGTGTTAGGTCTCAGTACATTGTCCTTCAAGCAATCATTAAATAATCCTTCAATCATTGCTGAGTGGTCAGTATCAGGTGATAGATTGTTTACAAGATAATCTCTCATTCTATCCCATGAGCCAGTGAACGCATCTAACAAGTCAGTATTGTTTGCACCTGCGTTGATGAATTGTGTTCCATTCCAATAATATATATCTCCAGCATAGAAGCTTGTCGCATAATCAGTCGCAACAATATATGCCCAGTTTGGTTTCATTCCTGTTAACGTTGCTAGGTCAGCAACATCATTTAGTGAACCTTTATATTTCAGTTTCAGCGCTGGGTTAGCAGGATTGAATACTGGGAACACATGAGTTCCGTCGTAATCAAAGAACGTTGAAGTAAATGTTCTAACCGCATTCTGATTTCCGTTTGTTGTATAACTTGGAACAGGTACTTGAAGATCTTCATATTTGAAGTCATTCATAACTGCGGTTAATAAGTTTCTTGCATCACGTCTTGTTAAGTTAATATCAATGAAGTCGTAAGTAGCATTAACGAATCTTACAGTATCTTCTTGTAAACCTTCTTTCCTTTGTTCAATTACATTTAATGCATCAGTAAACGCTGATTGACTGTATGTGTAATCAGGTTCTTCCTTAACAGGTAAGTACTTGGTATCATTATACAATTGAGTGTTATAGAAGATATTAGCAAGTGATTCAACTTTCTTACTTTCAATATCAGTTCCAATTTCACCTAATGTTAATTGTCCTGGGTATTCACCTAATACGATATCCTTACAAATTCTACCTAATTGACGATACGATTTCGCAGTAGGTATTCTCTGATCCTCAGGCAATCTGTAAATTTGATTCCAGAAGTAGAAATCAGCATTCCATCTTGAAGCAGTATTACCACCGTAGTTCAAGTCGAAGCTGAATGCATCAAGTAAGTATTGAGTATCTCTTCTGCATTTTGCTTTATTGTAATCAAGTACATTAAAGTTGCTGTTAATATGTTGAGTCACATCAGAAGCAAGTTCTTCAGAATTGTCATCAATTGTAATAGCAGCAGTTGATAATTCAGCTGCCATCCAAGTTGCTGTTTTCTCAATAGCAGGTAATTCATCAACATCATTTTCGTGAATTACATCTTCAACGTATCCAATCAATTCGTGAACTCTTGCACCTTCAGTTGCTGTCGCAGCAACTCCTGAGAAGTCTTGAGGAGTTAATGTATAACTACTTGCGTTTGTGACAGGTGCTTCTTGAACAACTTGTTCCATTGCATCGCCAAGGAAGTTGTATATTGAAGCAGTTTGTTTTCTTGTATCTGCAGGAAGTACTGATAATCCATTCTCGAAGTAAATACCTGCTGCCTGTCTTGAAGCAAAATTAGTATCATGTTGAATGTCATGCGATACTGCATCAATTAAGAATCCAATATCTCTTCGACATTTTGCATCTGCGAAACTTAATCCGTTATGTGCAGTTGTTAGATAACTAATTACACCGTTTGCATATACATCTGATTGTCTTTCAACCAATTCTTTAGAAGCAATATAGTTAGCACCCATCCAAGTTTGCTCAATATCAATTCTATCAGGAATAGTATTTCTAACTTCAACCTTATCGTCAACTGCGTTAGCAACAATTTCAACAAGTCGTCTTGCTGCGATTGAAGTATCAGGGTTTGCACCATGTACTGCTACATCCTGTTCTTCGATTGATTGATAAGAATGAATTCCATTCCAATATTCGTATTGTGTTAAAATATCACCTGTGTAGTATTTCTTCGTTCTTGGGAATAAAGTTGTTGTAATTGGTTTAGCACCTACAACATGTTCTATAATTTTTGCCATGTGTAAGAATGCATCTCTTGTTCCCATTCTTTGTTCGATTTGTAATCCAGTGTTAATTGCATTTTCAAAATACATTCCTGCAGTTTGAACTGTTGCTGAGTTTCCACCGTATTGAATATCGTGTGCAACAGCATCTACAATATAACCTGTATCTCTTCGACATTTTGCTTCACTGTATGGAAGTACTTCAAAGTATGTTGATAGATGATTGAGTACTCCACCTTGAACAGTTGACTTAACATTTTCAATTTCACCTTGAGCACCTGCGTTCACAGCATTGAATAATGTTGCATCAGGTTTTTCATGAGGCGGATTCATAAGTAATGTATTGTTCTCAATTGAAGAAGCAACAATATCAAATAAACCTTCCACTGCAGCAGCGGCCGATGCACCTGCGTTTCCTGAAGTAAAGTCTTGAGTTAAAGCATTACCTACTGATTTCAATCCACCGATATCTGTATCTAAAGCAATTAACTCAGCACAATCACCGATATGGTAGAAAGCAGCTGCGGTTGGTTCGCGTTGGTCTTCAGGTAATACTGATACTGCATTTTCAAAATACAGTTTTGCATCGTTGATTGTAGCAAAGTTTCCGCCGAACTGGATATCATGTGATACTGCATCAATTAAGTATCCTAAGTCTCTTTCACATTTAGCAACATCGTATGTATGACTTGGCCTGTTCGCAGCAAGCCAAGCTGTAATCTCAGCCTGTAAGAATGCTTTGTTATTTTGTAGTTGAGACCTTGCACTTAACCTGTTGAAGTTTGGCGCCGTATTAGTAAAGTCGATTGTATCTGCAGCAGCACTGCCATTTGTCATGATATCAATGATTTCATTGAATGAATCAGTTGTTCTTGTTTTCATAGCAGAGTCAGTAACGGCAGCTACACAAAGATCTCTTGCGTATTTAATTGCTGAAACTGTTTCTGTTAACTGTTCGTTAATTACAGCATCAGCACCAACCGTTCCGATTCTGTATGCAAGACCGTTAAACACTGCGTTGTAATTAGAACCTGTTAATATATCAACACCAACTGCATCAATTAATAAACCGATATCTCTCTTACACTTATCACCGTCAAAGACATAATAACGATCTTTCAGATATCCTTGAACTTCTTCGATGATAAAGTCTCTGTTACGTTGTAATTGTTTTCTTGCTAATGTTCTGTTAGGGTCAAAGCTTGCCTTTGTAATTACAGGCATTTCATCATCTTCAATATTAACCTTATCAACTAACTGAGCAATTGTATCAATTAAATTATGTACTGCAGTTCCTGTTGCTGTGCTTGCAGCAGTTCCATCTGTATTTTGATATGGACCTTCACTAATTGAGTTTGCGTCAGCAGAAACAAATGTATGAACTTGTTGACCTGAACCACCTGTTCCTACATTCATTGTAATTGAAGTTGCACCGACAGCAGTCAATGTGACAGGCTTGTTATAATAAGGATGATGTGGTTGAGGCGAAGTATGATTCGCAGGACCGCCACCCATATCACAACTAAATGTAATTCCGTTAGGCTTTAACCAAATCTTATCACCAACTCCTAAACTATGAGCACCGATTTCAGCGGTAAATACTCCAGTAGCAGGATTGTAGCTTGCGTTTGTTGGGCTGTATTGAGTGAATGAAGAACTACCTGCACCAAGCTCTGTCACAACCTCAGCAGCCTTATCAGCAAGTAAAGTAAATGCTTGCTTTGTAGGAATGCGTTGATTATAAGGAAGAACATTAATTGATTCTCTTAAACCTGAAACATTTGCTGTATCTTCGTAATCGGATAATGTTTTAAATTGACCTTTGACTTCAATTGGAAGAACATTGGTTGAACGTAGTTGTTCGTAATCAGCCGATGTTGTATTGAATCTCTTGAAGTAATACTCAAATACTTCAACTGTATTTTCATTACCGCCGTATTCAATATCTCTTGATACTGCATCGATGATAATACCAACATCTCTTTCACAAACTTCTTTCTTGAACGGTAATCCGTTATGTTCGTCTTTCAAGTAATCAATTACTGATTCTTGTAGATTTTCTGTTATTCCATCAATTGCATTTACTGAACCAACAAGTGCAGTTTCAACATTACCTTCATTCAGAGTAGGTAGTGAACTTAAATTGTCATCTCTAATAATTTGAGTTGTGACATTGATTCCTGCTCTTACCGCTTCACCTACTTCAACTCCTGCATCAGATAAAGATGTATTTTGAGTTTGTGCATTTCCTGTTGTTGGTGTGACAGCAACATTTCTTGCGATGTTATAAGCAACATTTGCCAAATGTTCCCAAGTTTTTGCTGTAGGTAATTTTTGGTCTTCAGGTAATACACTGATTGCATTTTCATAATACAATCTTGCGAAATTAACTGCGGCTGCGTTTGAACCGAATCTTACATCCCATACGATTGCATCTACAAGATAACCTGTATCTCTTTCACATTTAGCAATATCGTAAGTTAATGTTGGGAACTCTTGAGCAATATATGCTGTGACTTCAGCCTGTAAGAATGCTCTGTTATTGATTAAAGCATTTGAACCTATTGTATGTAATGCACTAACCTCAGCAGCAGTACCGTATCCTAATGGATTTGCATTGCCTGAACCGTTTTGCATTATATCAATAATTTCATCAAATGCAACTGTGACTCTTGATACTGCTGTTGCATCAGCGGCAACAATTGCATCAGCAAGAACGGTATCTTTCATATAATTGATTGAAGCAACTGTTTCTGTAAGTTGGTCTTCAACAACAGTTCGAGCTCCGACTGTTCCAATACGATATCCTAATCCTGTAAATACAGAATGATAATTAGAACCTGTAGCAACATCTCGTCTTACCGCATCAAGAATATAACCTGTGTCTCTTGAACATTTCTCACCATCAAATACAAAGTAATTTGTTTCTAGGTAATGAGATACTTCCTTAGCCAAGAAGTCTTTATTAATTTGTAATTGTTCTCTTGCGTATTGACCTTGAGAATTGTAAGTAACTTTAGATACAGCATCCTTTTCAACAGATACAAATGTATGAGTTCCTCCAGAACCTGTTCCTACGTTAACTGTAATATCATCTCCAGCAACATTTGTGATTGCCATCGGCATTCTGTAATTACCATCACCTTTTCTTGGGTAATGATGTTCAGTTGCATTACTGTCTAACGAACAAGTAAATGTAAATGAATATGGAGCAAACTCAATATAATCTTCAGTTGTTAAATTATGTCCTGGGATTGTGACAACACTGATTCCTGTGACAGGATCGTATGTAGAGGTTGTTGGTGTATAATGTTGAACATGAGATGCAGGGTCAGTAAATACTAACGCATCAGAATCAATTGCACCTACATCCGCTCTAACAAATGTATGGGCACCACCAGGACCTGGTCCGATGTTCATTGTAATTGTATCGGTTGTCACCTCGGTTAATTTAACAGGTGTCTTATATGCAGGATGGTGAGCCTGTGGAGCAGCATGTTCTGTAAGGTTTCCATCTAAGTCGCAAGTAAAGATTACTGACTCAGGTTTAATCATTACATAATCGCCTGCTTCAAGATTGTGTAATCCGATTGTAGCAACAAACTCTCCAGTCGCAGAATCATAGGTTGCGTTGTATGGAGTATATGTTGAAATATACTTAGCAGATTTAATATTGTTAGCTGTTGAAGATACATATGTATGTACTGATGTATCAGTTGATGTACCTACATTTAAAGTAATCGTTGTGTTTGTTGTAGCAGCAACTACGACAGGCTTCTTATATGCAGGATGTTGTCTTTCACCTTCAATAGAACCTGTTAGAGCAGATACAAATGTATGAGCTCCACCGCCATTTATCGCAGCACCTACATTACAAGTAATCGTTGTTGCTGTGACAGCAGTTAATGCAATCTTTTTCTTATAGAACGGATGATGTGGTTCAGGATAAGAATGTTCTGTGACATTACCGTCTAAGTCACAAGTAAATGTAACTGACTCAGGAGCAATTTCAATAAGATCACCAACTTGTAATTTATGTGAACCTATTGTTGCACTGAATACTCCAGTTGCTGGGTCGTAAGTAGCAGCAGTTGGCGTAAACTGAGTAATTGTAGTTGTTGGGTATGAATGTTGTGTTGCATTACCATCAGTTGCACAAGTAAATGTTAAACTCTCAGGAGCAATAATAATTTCATCACCTGGTTGTAAATCGTGGCTGCCAATATCTAATACTGACAATCCTGTGACTGGGTCATAAGAAGCAGTTGATGTTGAATAAGTTTTATTTGAACTATTGAGTATTCCAACAATTTTATCAAATGCTTCATCTGAACGATGTTCTGATGCCTTATCAGTAATTCCGACAACGTGAGTAATTGCATTTGCTAACGCAGATACAAATGTATGATCGTTAGTACCGCCTGTTCCTACATAACATACAATAGTTGTTGCTGTCACTGAATGAACAGGACAAGGATGATTGTAGAAAGGATGTCCTGGATTTGGAACTGCATCGTTTGTAGGTCCGCTTCCTGTATCGCAACTGAATGTAATTCCATCTTCAAGGAATTTTACATAATCTCCAGGATGTAAATCGTGTTGACCGATAGTTGCTTCAAACCTTCCTGTTGTAGGATCGTAAGATGCATCGGTTGGAGTATAATCTAATCCTCTCAACATTGAAGGATAAATTGCATTTGCGACCGCTGATACAAATGTATGAGCAGCTTGACCTGTACCACCTGTTCCTACATTCATTGTAATAGTTGTATCTGTTACACCTGTGATAGGACAAGGTTTTCTGTAATAAGGATGGTGTGCTTGAGGTGAAGTATGATTTTGTTGGCCGCTTCCCATATCACAACTGAATGTAATACCTTCATCAGCAAAGTTAACAAAATCACCAATCACAAGTCCGTGTCCTGCACCAACAGTGGCAGTAAATACTCCAGTTGCTGGGTCATAAGAAGCAGTACTTACAGTGAATCCTGATTGACCACCATTTATTTTAACTCTATCTTTTAGGTTATTAATTGCTCCAGTTGTTTCTACTAACTGTTCATTAATTACATTGTCAGCAAGAGCAGTACCTGAACGATAAGCAATACCTGTTTGAATTGCATTATAGTTTGAACCTGTTAAGATGTCTCTTTCAACCGCAGGTAGGATATAAGATTTAATATCTCTCTGACACTTATCAGAATTATATCTGAAGTATGTATCGTCAATATATCCTAATACTAATTCTTGTAAGAATTCTCTATTTGCTTGTAATTGTTTTCTTGCGCTTCTCTTATCAGCAGGAATACTTGAAGAATCGCTCCATGTAATTTCTGAACCTAATATAGAAACAGCATTTGTTAAAGATTCTACAAAAGTATGATTATCAATTAAATCAGACTTACCGACATTAATCACAATCTTTGTATCAGTTGAACCGATAACTTCGATTGGAGTACCTGCAGCTGGGTCAGAAGCTCGAGGATATGCATGTCTTGTTGTATTATTATCTCTATCGCATGTAAATATGAGGCCGCCAGTTTTCAGAAGAACCTTTCTTCCTTTTGTTAAACCGTGGCCGCTGCCGAGTGTGATAACTGATAAACCAGTAGATGGGTCATAAGTAGCGGCAGTAGGTGTAAACTGTGTTCCTTTATTTTCAAGGATTTGTAGAATTTCGTCGAATCCATCATCAAGCCTTTGAGAAGCAAGATATGAATCGCCGTCAATTAATTCGTTTGTTTGGTCCTTTAATCTACGGTAAGCAGCAACTGTTTCATTGTTCTGATTTTCCATAACAGTTTTTGCTGTTGCCATATAATATGCACGACCTGCAGTGACAGCATTATAATTTGTTTCGTATAACATATCGTTAGTGACAGCAGGTAAAATGTAATCTTGAACATCACGTCGACAAGCTGCACTATCGTAAGCATAGAATTCGTTATTGTTTTCAATCCAGTCAATTAATTCATCTTTAATGAACTCAGAGTTGTCTTGTAATAACCTTCTAGAAGCCACTCGAGGTACCGATGTCTCGGACCATACAATTGGGTTTATATTTTCTTCGCCGTATTCAAGGACATTTAAAAGTTCACTAAACGACTTTTCAACTCTTTCGTTAATTGCTGAACTACCTGAGATGAATATTTCTTTTGTTCTATCTCTTAAGTATTCTAATGCACCTTTTGTTTCTTCAAGCTGTTCGCCTGGAACAACATAACTGATTGGAGACCTATAAGTAATACCACCTAATCTACCCCAATAGTTTGTATCAAGAGCAACATCGTATGCAGTACCGTCAAGAACAATACCTGCATCTCTTAAACATTTGTCTGAATCGTATTCTTTATAACCTAATCCACCGTTTGCTGTATTAGATGTTAAGTAATCTACAACGTCATCAATAATTGCATCTGCATTGTCATCAATCGTATCAGCAAATGCTGTATTACCAATAATTGTTGCACTTGTTGATTTTGGAGCAAAGAACTGAGTTGTTCCTTTTGCCCTCATAGAGATATCACCGAACTGTGTACCTGAGTTGTTCAATGTCATTTGACCACCGTTCAGAGCATAGAACGCGCAACGAACGAAGATGGACAGAGAACCAATACCGTTAACACCAGCACCGTCTCTTGCGACATATCCTATACCGTTTTGTGAACGAGGTGTGAAACCAAAACAAAGTACGTAGGTATATAATGAATCAGTATCAAGTACTCTTCTATCTGCAAGTACACAACCACCGCCTCGACCAACTTCCCTGTTTGGGAAATCGTCAATACCGATTGATTGTATTACAGCAGTACCACCAGATTCAGAAACTATTGTATCTCCTACAGCAAACCCTTGATTGTTTTTTAAGTTCCTTACGTGAATCTTGCTATCAGAAGCAATCTCAGAAACATAAGATACAAATCCGATTGCACCAGATGAGAATTCAATTTCATCATCAAGAGCAAATTTTGTTGGGTCAGAAATATTACTTAAAGTAAATTCTCTACCAAGGTCAGCCAGCGTACCTTTGCTGTTATAAGGGTTAAGAGGTGGTTCAACATCTTGTCTTAAGAAGTTTGATAACTGTGAACTATCTCTTAAGTATGGAGAACGTAATAATTTGGCACCAGGACGATAAGCAATCGCGAATCCGCCTTCTGGGAAATCAAAGTTATCAACTTGGAAATTCTGATATGCAAATCCTTGGACATAACAACCAGAACCTACAAGAATACCGTTATTATTTTCGTATCCTTTTTCTAATTCAATGACTGTTGCATACTGACCTGAGGTTGAAGTACAGGAACAATCATCAGGTAACTGCAGATTACCTTTTGTATAATATGTTCCTGGTCCAACCGAAATGTGAACGGAGTTATTAATTGCGTTACGATTAAGTTCGCCACCTGCTTTTTCTAAACAAAGTTCAAAAGCTTTCTCTAAGGTTCTAACAGGTTGCATTTGAGTACCAGGGAAACTATCGTCACCTGAACCTGCATCAACGTGAACCTTTAATGCTTGAGAGGTTTTCTTAGATATTTCGTCGAATAATTGACCGAAGTTAATCTGTTCAGTATCACCTGTCTTTTCGTTACGAATTGCGAAATAACTTTCATCATCCATTGGAGGCTCAAATTCATTATTGAGTTCCATATCAAAATCAACAAGCTTGGATTGATTAATTACTCCGCCTGAGAATGTTGATTGAGAAAGTTCGCCATTATCAAATGTTGAATTGTTTGAAGATAATCCGTCAGCAGATGAACTTGTAATTTGTAAGTTTTGAGCAACAACATTTGCCATTGTACCTGTGAAAGAGGTATTAGAAATTTCACTATCTGAAATTAATGAATCATCAATTGTTGAATTAGTTAATGTGACATTATTACCTGTGCCATCATTAAATTCGGAATTTGTAATGATTACATTATTTGCGTTGCTGTCAAAGATATCACCACTTGTGAAAGTAGAAGAGGTGATTGCCATATTATTTGCTGTACTGTCAAGAATGACAGAATCAGACATTGTTGAATCTGTAATAGTACCTTCAGCAAATGAAGAATTGTCAAGCTGAATGTTTGTACCTATTGAATCTGCTAACTCACCGTTATTGAAATCAGATTGCTCGATGACCGAATTATTTACAGTACCATCTCTGAATGTAGAATTATCAATTGTGGAATTAGATAGAACAACATTATTACCCGTGCCGTCGTTAAACTCAGAATTCGTAATAATAATATTATTAGCAGTTGAATCTGTAATGACTGCGTTGTTTACTGAAGAATCGGTAATGACAAAATTATTAGCACTTCCGTCTAATAAAGTTGTATTTTCAAAGACGTTATTATTACCTGTGCCTTGTGAAAAGTCAGATGAAGTAATTGTTAAATTGTTAGCAGAAGAATCAAGCAGTGTTCCAAATTGGAAACTACTATATGTCATTGTGATATTGTTAGCAGTACTGTTTGTTATGACTGTGTCGTCAATTGAACCACGAACAAATTCAGTATCTTCGATTTCGGAATTATCAATCTCAACGTTATTTAATCGTGAGTCAGACATGACCACACCGGAGATTGTTCCCCCAGTGATAGTAATTCTAGAAAAGATCTCGTACTGAATTGCTTCAACAAGTTCTTTCCTAGTAATGTTCTTTGTACCGTCGTCACCTTGGACAAGGTTAACAATGACGAACAGGTCTTCCGACCTGGTATTTGCACCGGTAATGGAACCTAGTTCTGAAATCTTTGCCATTTATGCTTTTCCCTTTTGGTATTACTTATTATTTATAAGACCAATCTTAAATTAACTGTCCTTTTCAAGACGGTTTTCTAAATCTTTTACCTTATCACTTAATTCTTTTATCGCATTAACAAGTATTGGCACTATTTGTTGATATCTTACTGCCTTGTAAGTATCATCCTCCATTTCAATATCATAAACCACTTCCGGTAAAATTTGTTCAATCTCCTGAGCAATTACACCAGGTAATGTATCCTCAGGTCTATCTTTATAGTTAAATGTATACGTTTTAATTTGTTCTACTGTTCCTAATCCTTTTTCAAGAGGAACAATATTTTCCTTTAATCTTTCGTCCGATGCGTTTCCGTTTGTTGTCACATCACCTGTAAAATAACCATTACCGCTATTGTCTATGAATGCCGTAATATCGTTAGAGCTATTTCTTACAACAAGATCGCCGTTATCAATTCTTACGTCATCTTCAAAACGACCATAACCATTTACATCAATACCTGATGGGAGCCAAGTTAATACATCATAAGTATTACCTGACCAATCACATCTTAATCTTCCAAATCCAACACCGCTTAAGTATGCTCCATCTATATAAGCTTTGATACCAGCAGCACCCATTGAACCTGCTATTCTAAATTCATCACCTTCATAAGTGGTTAATTTACCTTCACCGTCAAATGAAATTGTTCCATCAGTTGCGATATTAATACCGTCACCGCCAGTGAATGCTCCGATTGCTCTTGCATCAGTAAAATATAAATTCTGCGTACCTTCATCAATATCATCAGAGTTTAAACCTGAACCGCCACCGCCTAATGAAATTGTATTCGCAGAAATAACATCTGTCACAATAAGATTAGGTACCGTTAATGTACCTGCGACTGATAATTCTAATTTAGTTTGGCCTGCTCCAGTATCAATAATAAAATTGCCTGGGTTAGAACTTTCTAATCCAACATCCCAAGATAAATTACCATCAGTGTATCTTGTTTGACCACCTGTTCCTGCATATAGGAATGTTGCTGTTGTAGCAGAAGTACCTGTAATTTGTATAGGATCTTGGAAATTAATTAAACTTCCTACCGCAGCAATCTCGTTAGATGAAAGTAATGTACTTGCGATTAAATTAGTTGATGTAAAATCTCCAATTAAAGTTGCATCACCTGTTGTGGAATCTCCACTTGAAGAAGCCGTGATAATGTTGTCTCGCAATTCTTCAACGAGATCATTCGTTTTATCAAACCAATTCTGAAAGGTTTGTGATGTATTAATTGTTCCTATATTACGAGCCATCTTATCTTTCTTCCAGTTTTTCTATTCTTTCGTAAATATCAATTATGCTTCTTTTGATATCACATAAGTCATTTTGGATTCTCTCGACCTTGCGATACAAATTCCTTTCTACCTTATATTTATTTAAGGCTGCGAGGTCTGTATTAAGTACTGCTCCAGATTTATCTCTATTTAAATTATCAGTCATAATATTTTCTACGTAAGTGCAATACCACGATAGTCCTTAAGTGTTGGTGCATTATGGATATTTGGAGATAACATATCTATACGAATTTGGAATCTCTTAAATCCTTGGAATACACCAGCTTGTGATGTATATGTAAATGGTTCAGAAGGTAATTGACTTACCTTATTTGAAGCATTGATTCTATATTTAAATTCTCTATAATCTTGTAATTGTGTCGCCGTTGAGAATGAACCTACTCCTTCAAATAATTCTAATTCAGTCCAAGCTAAATTATCAAACTCATCATTGTCATATCCGTTCTGAGCTTTGATATAAACTTTAATATCTGTTCCTTTTGGACGATAAGCAGAAAGAATTAAATTGAAATCTTCAGCATCAAGATCTTCAGCTAACTCAATAGTCTTACTGATATACTTTGCTGTTGTATCAGCACTATTCGTAATCTTATATTGATATGCAATTAATTTAGATGCTTCAATATCAACAAATGGAGTTGATGTGACGTTGCTGCCATTCTCAAGTCCAACATTTACTTTAAATACTTTTGTTCTTGAAGGATCGTTAGACATACTGTAAATAATAACACCGTCTGTACTAAAGTGATTATTATCATTGAAAGCCATTGGCATATCATATGTTATATTTACATCATCAGGTGGAACGAATGTACCTGATAATGTTGTCTTAGAAACATCATCAGCAGCTTTCATAATCATAGGCTGAACATAACTTAAATTGATATTATCAATTGATGCTATATCAGCAGAATTACCACTATCTATTCCAAGAATTTTAGTGGTTGCATCTAAAGGATCGCTTACAGTAAATACTTTAGAAGAACTAACCGATGAATTTTCTAAATGCATTTCAAATGGATTTCTTAAATCGTAATGACATAAATCACCAACAACTACAGGAGTTGCATTTGCTGAACCTGTTGTAATTGGCCAAGGTCTATCAAGAGTTAATGTATCAGCATTAACAATTGTGACTACTTTATATAATCCTTTCACAACTGGATTACCACCTTCAATCATCATGAAGTCGCCTTCAGCATATACACTTGATAATGCAGTACCTGTTAATGTCTTACTATTGTTTGTGACACCAACTGTTCCTGAAGAACCTTTTGCTTGATAAATCTTTTCACCCGGTGTAAACCTTCCTGTGATATCCGTAACTGACAAGAATTCGTTTTTGTTGTTTGTTAATCTTACAGTACCTGTTGAAGAATTGAAGTTGTGTCTTCTGATTGTAAACTTAACGTCTTCATCCTGATATGACGACCATGCACTGTTATTAGTTGAAGTAAATAATACACCGTCTCCCCAATCCTGAACGATAGCAGCACCTTGAGTATCACCTGGTGTTAAATCAGTACCACCAACCTTAGATGTATATACTAAATAATTTGGATCTGATGCATCAGGCTGAAGAACAATTGCGTATTCTTTTTCAACGTCCAATCTAACAGGTGCTTCAAATTCAAATGTTGTTGCGACTGAAGCATCTTCAGATACACTTACTCCTGCTGGTAATTTATGAACCGCAGAGAATGGTAGAATTTGGTTTGTAGGATATCCATTTAATACTTCACGAATCTGAAGTGTGATACCGTTGAGTGCAGCATTAGCGTTTGCACCACCTATCGTTCCATCAGGCTTACGTTTAAAGTATACATCAACTTCTGATAAGTAAACAGAGTTTGAACCTTGACCCATACCTTTCTTAATAAAGAATGTTTGTGCAAGAGGATCTCTACCTCGAATACGTCGAGCAACATTTCTAATTGTTGTTGTCGTATTCACATCAAAATTAGGTGACCTTGTAGATGTTGTTAAACTTGTCTTTTCAACACTGAAGTTGTATGCACGGTAAGTAACGAATCCTTTTGATGTTGCTCCACTATCAATACTTGAATATTGATTTACGTCAGCAATTTCTAATACCCTATCACCTACATAGAATGTTTCGGCAGGTAAATGGAAGACCGCTCTTAATACACCGTTTGCATCGGTTTCAACTGCATCACCCTTTTCGCCAAATCTTTCAACTTCATCAATTGAATCCGCTGTAATTGAACCTGGTAATACATGAGCATCAACAGAAATACCATCAAAGAAGAAGTAATGTCTTTGATTAGGTCTTAAACCTGACATATAGATTTTAATATCCCTTGATGCCATAAATGGTTGGAATCTAAAGTCAGATACAAATTCACCAACAAAGTTTTCGGTTGTTGTGCTACCGTCAATTGTAATTTCACTTGTTCTTGTTGTGATTGTTTGTGTCTGTGTACCTGCTCCTCTTCTTCCTCTTCGACCTGGGTCTCTTTCAAACATTGTCGTTGTTGAAGTATCAGTCATCGGAATGAACTCTTGAATACTATCAACGAACTCTTGGAAAGGTTCAGTTAAGTCAATATCAATAGATGCAGGGTTAACTGTTGTATCATAAGCAGCATCGTAAGGTGGAGAAATAATTCCATCACCTACATACTTGTAAAAATTAGAAACACAATTTCTAAAGTTAGAAGCATAAGGCTGCTCGATAATATCAACACTCGAGTTTCTTCCAATTGTTGCCGCTTTACCATTATCGGTACTTGGGAACACAGAAGAACCTGTTGAAGAATCGTAAATCAAATCCAAAGCAAATGTTTTTAACGATGGAGTTAAAATCTTTTGATTAAATGGAACTGATGCGTTAAATTGTGGATGACTAATTTCAGATAAAGTTAAATCGTTGAATGGGTCAACAATAAATCCATTCTTAAATCTGTTTAAACCGTTTTCATCTCTGATAACCAAGTTTGAAGTTTCAGATTCTAATTGGTTCAATGAAATATAATATGCCATGTTATCAATCTTCTTCTCAAGATTGTGCATATCTTTCATTGTATAAGCTTTAATACCAGTTGCTCTTGGTCTGATTGCGTAATCTCCTTTACGGAGAACTTCAGCTTGCTTCTTGGATAGTGCAGGATATGATGGAATCTCAACGTTAGCAATTGCTAACTTGTCTGTTCCTATTCTTGGTGGAACCGCGTTTCTGTTTTCTTCACCCTTGATTAGGCTGATGTTTCCGTAAGAATCACAAGCAATAGTATCAATTCTTGTTAAGTAATATTCTAAATCTGTTTGTAAAGATTGCTGTGCAGCAGGAGTTAACGGTTGTCCTACATTGCTAAACGATAAAGCATATGTTCCAACTTGCGTAGAAATTGTAGGAGCAGAACCTGCACTTGTATTATTATAATCAGCCGAAGCATCTTTATTCACATGTGCTCTGAAATCAAAACAATCTCTTAAATTATAAACTGTTCCTGACCCAGATACATAAGAAGGAATCTCCCAAGCTTCTAATGAATTAGGATAGCTGTTAATTGAGAAGAAGTGTTCACCTGTAGATGTATTGACTTGAAACACTTTTAACTGAACTGTCATTGTTCCTGACGGTTGAGGTCTGCCTTCAATATATTCTAAATATGAAATATCGTAATAAGTATCTTTTTGATTTGTTCTTAATCTAAAGCTGTTTGAATAATCTTCGCCTGAAGAATCCACAATACTAATAATGTCAAATACATCAGGGAATCCTAAACTGTATTTGGATTGCGCATTATTATATGCAAATTTAATATAAGGTGATCTTACAACTTTATTATATGGGTCAACACCGTCGGTTGAACCAATTAATCTCTTGTTATAATAAACTGACACATTCGTGGCAGCTGTATTAGAAATTTGAATATTCAGCTGTGAATTATTTAATGCAGTTGATGTTGTAGCATCATGTTGTACTGAAGAACTATCAACAACTAATATGTCATCTTGTGAACAATTAAAATCTTCACCTGGGTTTGCCGTTAAAGTAATTGTTCCGTTGGAATGTGTAGCAGGAACATAAGCTCTTACAGGAATCAGCGTATTGTTTGTTCCAAATAATCCATTTACACCTGTATCAAAAACTAATGCCTTTTTATTTGTTTCTCTTAATAAAGGAGCAGCACCAGTTTGTTTTACTTGAACATAACCATTACCGTCGCTGAATCTATCTAAGTCTGATAAATTATATACACCACTATAATTACCACTGTGTAAATAAATTCTATTCTTTGTTAAATTCTGAATATATACATCACCCATATCTTGGTTTGAAGATGTTTGAGGATTTGCTGCAGAACCAAGACCAATATCTAATTTTCCGTTCCAACCTGCCGTATCTTCAACTTCAAGATAATTACCATATTCCATAGAAACATTTTGGTTTGTAATTTCTTCAGTCGTTGCGATTTGGTCAATTGTAAATGCACGATCTCCAGAATTTTCTATTCTATAACCTTTGACATAAGCAGTACCAGGTCCTACAATAACTTGGACCTCTGTATTAGATTGACCTTCAGGAATACGGTCATCAGTACTTAATGGGAATTGTTCTAAAATATAATTACCTGACTCTTCGTATGTTCTTCGAGCAAGTTCATCACCTAATACGTTATATTGTGAAACGTCGCGAACAGTAATTGCATTACCGTTTTGATAACGAACTAATGTAAAGAAGTCAGAATCTGCAGCTGCAGTTGATGTATCTTTAACTGTGAGCGTAGGTACAAGTTTTAATCTATCAGCACCCGGTGCGTTTTCATTTTTAGAACCGTTTGCATTGTCGTATAGGCTTGAATCTTGTAAAGCATTAATAAGTGATTCAGATACTAAATAACCTACAGATTTATCGTTAGGCGAATTGCTGTATTTCTCAACAATAAGTCTCTGTTCGGCAACAAAGATAAAATGACCTTTTTGGAATATAATACCAGGAGCAGCTTCGATACCAAAAGACTTACCTACATGAGGAGTACTAATACCTGCACTTACAGCAAGTCCTTGAGTTATGACTGGCTCAGAATTAAGAGTTTCTTGAGTTGTACCTCTTAAGTATTTGTGTCTGTTAATTACAAGGTTTTCACCAGCTTGGAATTGAGTTGCCGCTGATGTTGTATTTAAATAGTTAATATAGAATGTGTTTAAATCTGGTGGTCTTGTTTGGAAACCTGTTGATGCTTGAACAATTTCTGCTCTCAATCCTGTTGATTGACCAACAATTTCATAAACATAATCGAGTTCAACTTCTTGACCCTGAAGTGTTTCTACAGCAGGACCACTAATATAAGATGTTGCATTAAATCCGGACGGGCCATCGTTAACTTTAACGAATTGAAGGTCATCAAGTTCTGTAAAGTTACATCCTTTTACAACTGAACCTTCTTTAAATATATTATCTCCGAAAGCTTCTACCTGGCCTTGGAGCATTGTTTGTAATTGCGTAAGCTCTCTTGCCTGAATGGCATAGCCGGGCTTGAACATAACTCGATAAAACTGTTTCTCTACATCGTAATCATCGAAGTATGGAGCAATGTTTAAATTTTTATTAATAGGCATCTTTGCTTACGTTCCTTAAAATTCCAATACAAACTTAAATTCTTCTCTTGATAAGTCGGTTCTTGCTAATGGGAAGAAGTCTTCCATGAAATATACTTCACCTGTTCTTTGTATATAATCAGAATATACAATATTGTCTGCTACTGGATTATTTATTGTGATTCTCTGTCCTGTATCTGATACAATATCAAGATTAGGGTTAAATGATGTATCTCCATTACCTACAAGAATATTATTTCTGTTTGGACCCATAAATTCTGCTAAATAAACTGTGTTTGCTGATGCGTCAATTTCATGTACTTGTGCGGTAAATGTAATCTCATTACTTCCATCAATTTGTGTCACAGTACTATTTGCTGTTAAACTTCCATAATCGTCGGTTGTGACTGCGATACGATTATCAAAAACATCAGGAGATGAAACAGCATTTGACTGTCCACTTCTCCATGACCCGGATCCTACACTTCTAAATTGAGGTGATCTTACAATACCTAAAGCACCGTAAGTATTTACATCACCGATATGAGTATTGTCTTCTGCAGTTATATATCCATACATTCCAAAATGTTTACATTTTAATTCATCAATTAAATTATATGCGTGACCACCGTTTGGTTCAATAATAGGTCTTATCTTACATCTTACATCTGTCGTTGTTGGGTCATCAGGATTAAAGTCGACTGCAGGGTCAATTACATTTGCGATAACGTTTGTGTATCCTGAGCCTTTATTTAATACTGTGATTGAATTAATTACATCGTCTTCAAGAACAGGAATTGCGACCGCCCCAATACCATCTCCTTTAATATCAACTCTAGGAATAATATTAGCAGGTCCGTTTACTTTAACTCCTGCAGTGATTAAATCCTTATCAGCTTCATATGTTCCGCCTGATGTAAATGCACCAAATCCAGAACCGTCTAAATTATTTGCTAAATTTGGGTCTGTTCTTAATGAGAATGTATCATCGTCGATTGGTACTACATAATAAACTGGATTTCCATCACCGTCGTCATCATTCAATTCTGTCATACCACCTACATCTCTAAAACGAATAGGTTGTCTTGATACAAGATTATGACCTACTGATGTAATGACAACTGGGTTTGCTTGTGTTGCACCTTCAACGTTTCCTCTTGAAGGATTCGCAAGTTCAGGACCTACTCTTATTTCAGCCAAACCACTTGCTTCATTAAATTTATAATAATCTATTTTAAATAGATTCGTAACACTTGAGCTTGGATTTGTAATGTAAAGATATTGACCAACATAATAGTTATCAATTGAAGATAAGTCATTATTCACAGGGTCAAGTCTAACTGAAACTTCTCCGTGAACATTACCGCCACCTGTTCTACCAAAGATAAAATCCAACACTCCAAATTTTTGTTGATAACCTTGGTTCCCATTTTGGTTCTCAACTTGAATATCAGAAATACCCCCACCTCGAACTTCAGCAGGTTCAATAACCGCTGCTGGGTCAATAGGAATATAACCTAATGCATTGTATCCTTCAAACTGTAATGTTGTTAAACGATACATATATTTCCATACATAACCGTCGGCCGTTTCATAAATTTGATTTAAGTTAGCATTGTCAAATGTAGGAGGAGATTCGGCAGTTGCACCGTTATCGTTATCTAAACATTTATAAATTCGATAATCTCCAGTATCATTATCGTTAGGACCAACTACCGCATAAAAGTTTGTTCCTGTTAAATCAGCTGTGTCATCAAATTGAGTATATACTGTTCCTCTCTGCCAAGGATAATATCTTATCATAAAGTTAATATCAGCAGGATGAATTCTTTTTCCGAACAGAGTATTTTCTAAAAACTCATTTTGTGAATAAGCAGAGTCAACCGGATTAAATGTTCCGATTGTAGAAACAAACATATAATAATCATCGTTCGCTTTTGCGTCGGCGATGAAAATTTTATTTACATCACTCTTAAAATTGTTTGTTAAGATTTCTGCCATGTTGAGTTAACTCTTCTATATTTTTGTTTATTTATTACCAGTTTCTAACCTTTAACTCTCATTCTTGGTCTAGGCCAAGTTCTTCCTGAGCTAGGTCTTACTTTTGCATTAATTTTTGGAAAACTTAAACCTGTTTCAGGTCTTTGGTTTTTCCAATATAAAATTTTGTTTGCTGCCCCTTGTAAACTTTCAAAATCAGTGCAATCATCAGTTCCTGTGTCATACATTATATTTGGAGTTGCTGTATTTGTAATAAAGTCGTGTGCTTCTGACATTGTTAAGTTTGGATTACTTTCAGCAAATAATGCCAATACACCTGCCACCTGTGGACTTGCCATACTTGAACCGCCATACTTAGATAAGTAAAAATTGCTATCTCTTAAGTCTGCACGAGATCCAGTTAATACAGAACTCATAATACCATATCCTGCTGCGAATACATCTACAATATTACCACAAACAGATCCAGGATCTTTTTTATCATCGCTTTCGTCGTAAAGGTTCCCTACTACGAGTGCTTGAGATACATTTTTTCCAGCCGATTGGCCACCCCTATTAGAATAAACGATAGCAGTATAATTACTATCAGCTCTTAAATACAATATGTTATCATAATCTTGGTCACCAAATAAAACATTTTTTTGAGAATGATTTCCAGCTGAGGTCACTATAATAATTCCGTCACTTATAGCATCTTGAACATCTGCTACATAATCTGTAGTGTAAGCTGAAATTGTAAAATTTGAGTCAGCTGGTACATTAACACCTCTTGCTTCTAATTGTGCATCACTTACATCGTTTCCATTAGTATTATATTCATCAAGAATAACACCGCGGTATCTTATTGCTCCTATACCGTCATAATTAGGATTATTTGTGACTAAGGAATCTTTTGTAAAAGTAGACCCATAACTGTGATTACTTATTGTAGGATTACGTCGGCCTGTGTCTGGATTAATTGGTTTTGTATTATGCCATTCGCGAATGTAATCCCACATAGTACTCATAGAAAGAGGTCCATAGTTTACGGAGCCAAAATAATCAAATTCTAAACTGTAAATATTTGCATCTCTTGCCCAACCTAAAGTATTCCCTGCCACTGTTCCTGCGACGTGACAGCCGTGATTTGTATCTGAAGCCGAACCTATTGTGCTATAGTCGTAAGTACCGTTGAAACCTAATCCTAATTGATTTGTTAATGAGAACCAATTAAAATATTGAACTCTTGTACCACCTGTACCGTCAGGATTAACGGCAAACTCTGGATGATTACCTGCAGTTGTTGTAATACTTCCATCCACAATTAATACATCAACATTTTTTCCTGATGCTGTAATTGTAAAAGAAGCAGTCTTATCTGCAACGTCAT